>Ga0070741_10000956_pt1 | contig 95058 bp, 75 predicted proteins | sample Coa_R1_4_FD_66440 | JGI IMG/M metagenome (GOLD analysis project Ga0070741, IMG submission 66440) | Surface soil microbial communities from Centralia Pennsylvania, which are recovering from an underground coalmine fire - Coalmine... | ecosystem: Environmental > Terrestrial > Soil > Unclassified ...
GGGCCCCGAGGCAACTCTCGACGGGCTGGCCTGCTCTCAGGACGCCTCTAACGACATCCGAGAGCAGCTGGAAAGGTACAGGGGCCCCGTTCGGCTTTGCCGAACGGGGCGAGGGAAGCGATCCGCTCGTTAGAGCGCCTGCTCGATCCACGCGGTCCCGCTGACCGGCCGGCCCCGGAACGTTCCGACCGATTCCGCGATGCCCTCGTAGACCGACCGCGCCGGCACGAAGAACTCCTGCGCATCGACGAGCGCCGTCACCTCGAACGACGCGCGGAACTCCGGGATCTCGACCCGGAACTGCGTGAAGTAGGTCCGCCCGGATTCAGGGCTCGTCCACGTCCTTCCGATCGGGGTCATGAGCGACCGGACGAACCAGATGTCGCCGCGCGCGTTCTGGATCGTCGCGAAGCTGTCCACCGTCTGGTCGAGCGCCGGCGAGCCGTCCGGGATCGTCACGTAGTTCGAGATGCAGGTCCCGTCGTCGAGCTGCATGTCCTGCAGCAGCCACTTGACGGGATTCGCCGGCGTGCCGAATGCCCCGTACTCGTGGTCCATCCACGTGACGCCGCTCACGTCGAAGGCCCGGCCGTCGACGACGATCGACCCCGACGCGTGGAGGCGCGTCAGCGAGAAGTAGAAGTTGTTCTGGTCGAGGTCCATCGTGTGGGGGCCGTCGGGATTGACGCCCGTTCCCCAGACGAAGAAGGGGCGCCCTTCCTGCGAGAGGGTGAGGTCGAACGTCACGGGCGTGAGCGTCTTCTGGTCCGAGAGCGCCGCCCGGACGCGAATGTCCCGGATGGGATCGGCGGCCGGCGAATCCATCGCGACGAAGCCAGCGAGCCGGTCCTCCGGGTCGCCGAGGCGCGCGTACCAGTCCTGCGAGACGTCGCTCTGCGCCCAGCGGTTCGGGTCGAAGACCGGCGGCAGATAGGGCGTCGTCCGCTCGAAATGCCGCTGGGTCGCGACGTCGGCCAGCATGACCTGCGTGAACGCGAAACCGTCCTGTGCGAACGACGCGGCGTTGATCTCGAAGCCGAACTTCCGGTCGCCCGCGACGAGCGTCCCGGTGTGCCACCACCACTCGGTCGGAGCGCCGACGTGGAGGTACATGTCCTTCGGAAGGCTCAGGACGACGTCGGACGGCGGCACCGGTGCCGGCTCGCCGTTCGACGAGTCGCCGCACCCGGCGATGCCGGCGAACGGCGCGGCCATGGCCGCGGAAGCGGCCGCGAAGAGAAAACGCCGGCGCTGCATGGATGCCTCCCCACGAGGCTCCGCACGCGAGCCCCGAGAGCGTTCATCGGCTCGCGCCGAGGAGACTTGAGGAGGCTCGAGAGCGGCGCGTCACGGGACGCGCGCCGGCCGAACGAGCGCACGCCGTCGATCACGCGCTGCTGCGGAGCCGGAGAGCGGCGATGCGGACGCCGCGCCCGCCGAGATCGACGTCGCGCGCCTCTCCGGCGCGCGCGCGAGTGCGCGCTATCGCGCGGTGTAGCGGATCAGGACGCCGCGCAGCTCCGTCACCTCGGAGCTCGTGTCGGTGGTCGTCTCGGTGTAGGTCGTCTTCTTCTTTCCGCTGCTCTTCTTCTTGGTGACCGCCTGTCCGACGGTCTGCTGCGTGCCCGGCACCGTGCGGGAATCGAGCGAGCCCAGGATGATCCCGTTCGCGCCCCGCGCGCGCGCCTCGGCGACGAGCTTGTCCTGGAGCTGCTGTCCCGGGTTCGTGAACGGCAGCGCCTCCACCTGCGCGCGCACCTCGCCCATGGTCTCGTACGGTTGCTTGACGTCGTCGGCGCTCATGTAGACGTCGACGTTCGACGTCGGGGCGTACGACCTCCCGACGTAGTCGACCGTCGCGCAGCCGGCGGCGGCGGAGCAGACAACGGCGACGAGCGCGGTGCGAAGCGACATGCGATGCCTCCTCGATCGTTCCCGCCGGTCCTGGTCAGCCGGCGGGCCATCGCGTCATAGGAGCCGCACGCCCGCTTGCCAAGGACGAGCGCGCGGTCAGTCGGCCGCGTCCGGACCCGTGAGGCGGGCGAGCGCGCGCGCGACCTCCTCCGGCTCGCCGCGCTCGCCTTCGGCCGCGGCCGTCGCCTGCGCGGGCTCGCCCTCGCGGTAGAACCGCACGACGTCGCCGCGGACCTCGGCGGACGCCTGGGCGAAGTCGTGGTCGTCGAGCTTCTCGACGAGCTCCGCGTACGCCTCATCCGCGGGCGGGTACTCGCCGTGCCGCGTCGAACGGCCGGTGTCGAGGTTCCTGTCGTCGAGCGCGACCTCGGAATGCCGCGACCGCTGGACGATCGACTGGTACTCGGCGACCGCGTGGTCCAGCGCGGCGGAGAAGCGCCCGCGCGCGTCCGCGGGGAGGGCCTTGTACGGGAGTCGCTCGAAGGGCCCGACGTCGGGCACGACCTTCACGAGCAACGCGAAGAACTTCGCGAAGTATCCCGGTTCGCGATAGGTCTTGCCGAACTCCTTCTCGAAGTCGGCGCGCGACATGTCGGAGACGAACTGCTCCGAAGTCGCCGTCGGATCGACGCGGTGGATGTCGGATTCGTAGAGCTCCCACGCGATGCCGGTCGCCTCGTGCAGGAGCTCCCGGAATCCCCAGCGATACGTCGCGATCGCGACCTTGGTGCTCGCGAACACGTCGTCCAGCCCGAGCCCGTAGGTCTCGCGGAAGGCCCGGTCGAGGACCGGCTCCGACACCTCGAACGCGATCGCGTGCCGGTAGAGGTCGGGCGCCTGGCGGCTCTGCGAGAGCTGGAAGACGTCGAACCGGAACTCGGTCTGGATGTGCGAGGAGTGGTCGTCGGCGTACGTCACCGTGTCGCCGTGCTCCTCGCGGAGATCGGGGTAGAGCTCGGGGACGACGCGGTTGGTCGCCTCGGGATGCCCGACGGTGTCGGCGACGTAGTGCGACGCGACGCCGAGCGCGAAGGCGTACTCGTCGACGTCGTTCGCGTCGCGGAGGAGGGCGCTCACGAAGTGGCCCGAGCGCACGTAGTGGACGAGGTCGGTGAAGAGCCGGCTCCCGAACGGGAAGTAGCCGAGGTCCGGGACGTGCGATCCGCCGTACGCGAACGCGCGCGCCCGCTGGATGTCCTCGGCGCTCGCGTCGGGAAAGCGCTCGCGGAGCGCGGGGACGATCGCCCCTTCCCAGGAGCGGTCGACGATCGCCTGGTGCGCGAGCACGGAGAACGCGAAGCACGGTCGTGCCGCGACCGCGCACACGACCAGCGCCAGCGCCGCGACCGCGGCGATTCGCGTCCGGGTGGATCTCGCCTGTGCCCCCGACCGCGTGCTCACCGCGCGAGGGCTGCCTGTACGTCGGGCGCGTTCGTGTCGGTCGACCCGAAGAGGAGGACGCTCTTCTCCTTGATCCACGTCTGGCTCTCGACCGGCCCGTTCCGCACGACGTGGCCGCCCTTCCTGCTGGCGACGACGGTCTCGAGCTTCGCGATCCCCTTGCTCTCGGTCGACTTGTAGAGCGCGATCTCGGGCAGGCCGACCGGCAGGAACGAGCTCTGGAGCGACGGGATCCCGAAGAAGGTCTTGTCCTCCTCGACGCCGACCGCCTTGCCGAGCACGACGACGGCGTAGTCCGCGACCTTGAGATCGGGAGTCACCTTGCCGCCGTGCTCCGCGACCGCGGCCACGACCGCGCTGTGCAGGTAGCGCGTCTCGTCCTCGCCGGCCGGAGACCCGATGTCGACGTAGACCTTCCGCCCGCGGAAGTCCGGCAATTCGATCTGCGCCAAGGCCCGGTCGACCGCCTCGGAGGCCAGGAGCTGCTGGTTCGCCGCGAGCCGGCCGCCCGGCGGCGGCGTCGCTGCGGAGCACCCGAGGATCGCGAGCGCCCCGGTCGCGAGCGCCGCACGGAGGGCTGTCGTCGTCCCGCGCGTCATGCCGGAGGCCCAATGCAGGCGGCATGCCGCTCGGGAGCGCTGTTTTCGGCCGGGTCGCGAAGGCGGGCGGACCCCGGCGCCCCGCGGCCGACCGGTGGCCGGTTTTCGGCTGTAAGGACGTCTTGGCCATTGTACAATCGCCGGCCGTGCCCCCCGCGCGGGCACCCGCGACACGAGCACGAGGAGGCCACCCATCCGATGTCCGAACACGCTTCAGAGCCGTCCCGCCCGGCCGACGCCAGGAATCCGGGGTTCGACCCCGACGCGCTGCGCCGGAAGTACCGCGAGGAGCGCGACAAGCGCATCCGCGCCGACGGCAACGCCCAGTACAAGGAAGTCACCGGGCAGTTCGCTCGCTTCGTCGACGATCCCTACGTCGAGCCCGGATTCACGCGCGCGCCCATCACCGACGACGTCGACGTCGCGATCGTCGGCGGCGGGTTCGGCGGGCTCCTCGCCGGCGCGCGCCTGCGCGACGCCGGCGTCGACGACGTGCGCATCATCGAGAAGGGCGGCGACTTCGGCGGCACGTGGTACTGGAACCGCTATCCCGGCGCCCAGTGCGACGTCGAGTCCTACATCTATCTGCCGCTCCTCGAGGAGATCGGCTACGTCCCCAAGGAGAAGTACTCGCACGCGCCCGAGATCCTCGCGCACAGCCGGGCGATCGGACGGAAGTACGACCTCTATCGCGGCGCCTGCTTTCAGACCGAGGTGCGCGCGATCCGGTGGGACGACGACCGCGCGCGCTGGATCGTCTCGACCAACCGCGGCGACGCCCTGCGTGCGCGCTTCGTCTGCATGGCGGCCGGCCCGCTCAATCGCCCGAAGCTGCCCGGCATCCCGGGCATCGAGTCGTTCCGCGGCCACTCGTTCCACACGAGCCGGTGGGACTACGGCTACACGGGCGGCGACTCGAGCGGCGGCTTGACGGGGCTCCGCGGGAAGCGGGTGGGCATCGTCGGCACCGGAGCGACCGCGGTGCAGTGCGTGCCGCACCTCGGCGAGTGGGCCGAGCAACTCTACGTGTTCCAGCGCACGCCGTCGTCGATCGACGTGCGCGCCAACCGCCCGACCGACCCGGAGTGGGCGAAGACGCTCGGCGAAGGGTGGCAGCGCCGGCGCATGGACAACTTCAACGTCCTCGTGACCGGCGGCTTCCAGGACGAGGATCTGGTGAGCGACGGCTGGACCGACATCATCCGGAAGCTCCTCGTGATGGTGCAGAAGGATGCCGCGGACGGAGCCGCGATCGACATCTCGAAGACGCTCGAGCTCGCGGACTTCGAGAAGATGGAGCAGATCCGGGCGCGCGTCGACTCGATCGTGCGCGATCGCGAGCGCGCCGAGGCGCTGAAGCCGTACTACCGGCAGTTCTGCAAGCGCCCGTGCTTCCACGACGAGTACCTGCAGACCTTCAACCGGCCGAACGTGACGCTCGTCGACACCCGCGGGCGCGGCGTGGAGCGCGTGACGGAGCGCGGCGTGGTCGCGAACGGCGTCGAGTTCGAGCTCGACTGCCTGATCTACGCGACCGGGTTCGAGGTCGGCACCGACTACACGCGGCGCGCCGGCTACGACGTCGTCGGGCGCGGCGGGACGAGCCTGCGCGACAAGTGGGCCGACGGCCTGTCGACGCTGCACGGGATGCACACGCGCGGCTTCCCGAACTGCTTCGTCCTCGGACCGCAGCAGGCGGGCTTCACCGTGAACTTCCCGCACCTCCTCGACGAGCAGAGCCGGCACCTCGCGTATATCGTCAAGCACGCGCTCGACCGCGGCCTCCGCCGGGTCGAGGTGTCGGAGGAAGCGGAGCGCGACTGGGTGGAAGCGGTCATCCGCCTCTCGGGCGTCGGCCGGGAGTTCCTCGAGGCGTGCACGCCGGGCTACTACAACAACGAGGGCAAGCCCGGGGAGCGCAGTGGGCGCGACGGCTTCTACGGGGGCGGCTCGGTCGAGTACTTCCGGCTGCTCGCGGAGTGGCGCGCGCACGGAACGCTGCCGGGGATGGAGGTCGCATAGGGCGATGCCGAGCCCGCAAGCCAAGAGCTTTCGCAGCCCGGAGCAGGTGCGGCGCTTTCCGAACGGCCGCATCGAGACGATCTCGTACCGCGAGACGACGATCGGCCGCTTCGTGTTCCAGCCCGGCTGGCGCTGGTCGCGCGACGTCGGTCCGATCGCGCGCACGGCGTCCTGCCAGATCCACCACCAAGGCGTGGTCCTGCGCGGGCGGCTCCGGATCCGGACCGACGCCGGCGAGGTGTGCGAGTTCGCCGTCGGCGACGTCTACGACATCCCGCCCGGCCACGACGCGGAGGTCGTCGGCGACGGCCCGTGGGAGGCGATCGAGTTCGCGAGCGCGCGCGTCTTCGGCGCGCCGGCCGACGGCGACCGCGTGCTCGCGGCCGTGCTGTGCACCGACATCGTCGACTCCACCGCGCACCTGACCCGGCTCGGCGACTCCGCCTGGCGCGACCTGCTGCACGAGCACAACCAGCGCGCGCGCGCCGCGCTGAACGGGTTTCGCGGACGCGAAATTCACACGACGGGCGACGGCTTCCTCGCGGTGTTCGACGGCCCGGCGCGCGCCGTCCGCTGCGCCGAGAGCATCGGCGCCTCGGTCGCCGCCCTCGGGATCGCGTTGCGGGCGGGCATCCACGCCGGCGAGGTGGAGCTCGTCGGCGACGACGTCCGGGGGCTCACCGTCCACGAGGCGGCGCGGGTCGCGAGCGCCGCGGCGCCGGGCGAGGTGCTCGTCTCCGCGACCACCCGCCTCCTTCTCACGGGCTCCGACCTGTCGTTCGAGTCTGCGGGCATCCACGAGCTGAAGGGGCTCGACGGCGCGCGCGAGCTCTTCCGTCTGTTCGTGACACGGAGCTCGCCGCCGCGCGTCCCGAGCTCGTGAGCCGGCCGCCTGGAAGCCGCGTCGCTCGAACCGAGACCGGCCGCGTGCGGCGAGCGCTCGCCGCGGCTCGATCGCTGCGTGCACGACCCGCAGCGGCGGTGCATCATGTGCCGATGCGGCCCATCCCAGCGGGCGCGCTCGCGGGCGCGGCAATCGCGACCGTCGCCGGGCTGCTCGCCTGTCGCGTCGCGCCGGCACGCGCGGCGGACGCCGCGCCGCCGGTGCTCTCGCCGAGCGGGGCAGGGGCCACGAGCGGCGATGCCCGGGTCGCGACCGGCGCCGCGCTCTTCGCCAAGTACTGCGCCCTTTGCCACGGGCCCGAGGCGCGCGGCTACGCGGCCGACAACGCGCCGTCCCTCGTGAGCCCGCAGTTCCTCTCCGCCGCGGACGACGCGTACCTCACGGCGAGCATCGCCTTCGGCCGGCCCGGGACGTCGATGGCCGCGTACTCGAGCGACGCCGGCGGCCCGCTCGGCGAGCGCGAGATCGGCGCCATCGTCGCGTTCCTCCGCTCGCGCGGCCCCGCGGCGCAGCCGCTTCCCGCGCACGCCGTCGGCGATGCGGCGCTCGGGCAGGTTCTCTACACCGAGAACTGCGAGCGCTGTCACGGCGACCGCACCGATCCCGGCGACGTCGTCCAGCTCTCCAATCCGCGGTTCCTGAGCCTCGCGAGCGACGCGTACCTCCACGACGCGATCTCGCGTGGCCGCGAGGGAACGCGCATGGAGCCGTTCGCCGGCAAGCTGAACGAGCGGCAGATCGCGGCGGTCGTCGCGTACCTCCGGAGCTGGGCCTCTCCCGTCCAGCCGCTCCCGCCGATCCGGAAGGCGGCGACGGCGGCGCCCGTGCCCGAAGGCCCGATCGTGCTGAACCCGAAGGGCAAGCCGCCGACGTTCAACCTGCGCGACAGCCGCTTCGTCCCGGCGGCGGAGGTGAAGCAGGCGCTGGAAGAGAAGCGCCGCATCGTCATCGTCGACGCTCGCCCGCCGTCGGACTGGCTCGTGGAGCACATCCCGGGCGCGATCTCGCTTCCGTACTACGACTCGAAGGCGCTGGATCGCATCCCGAACGACGGCACTTGGGTGGTCGCGTACTGCGCGTGCCCGCACCACGCGTCCGGCGAGGTCGTCGACGAGCTCCGGCGGCGCGGCTACCCGCACACGGCCGTCCTCGACGAGGGCATCCTGGTGTGGCGCGACCTCGGGTACCCGGTCGCCGGCTCCGCCGCCGAGTCGGACGCGAAGCCGCCGGATCCGGGCAGGCGCGAGACGGCACGCATGCGCGCTCATCGCGCGCGAACCCCGGAGCCTTGACGGAACGTCGACGTCCGCGGGGTGGCCGGATGCAGCACGGGGCGCATTGCGGCGGCAACCGCCACCACACCCGCGAACGCCGACCACTTAGTGTCGGACGACCGTCATTTCCCCGCCACGCGCAATACTGCCCGGGCGGATAAGCGTCTCCACCGGGAAGGACGCAAGAATCCGCGTCGAATGCCGAGCCTCGGTCACGCGGTGGGGGGTGCGCCAACCGCTCCGTCCTTCCACTCGGCAGTGGAAGGCCGAGCCCCGGAGTAGGAGCGGCGGCGCGGAAAGCAAGCTACGCGCCCTCTCCGCGAGTGACAAGACGCTCTTGGCGCCGGCGTGCCGCACCGCGGCAACTCACGGTGGCCCGACGACCGGGAGGCGTACGGTGCTCGCGACCACGGCGCTGAGCTCGACCGGGTCGATCGGCTTCGCGAGGTGGACCTGGAAGCCCGCCGAGAAGATGCGCACCCGGTCGTCGACCGTCGCATAGGCGGTCAGGGCGATCGCCGGGACGCGTGCCGCGCGTCCGGGAAGGGAGCGGACCCTCGAAAGGAAGGAATACCCGTCCTCGCCCGGCATGCCGATGTCGGAAAGGATGACGTCGGGGACCCAGTGCGCCAGCTCCTCGAGGCCCTGCGCCGCCGAGCCGGCGACGCGGACCTCGGCCCCGCACGCGGTGAGGGCGCTGCTGACGACGTCGTTCGAGTCGGGCTCGTCGTCGACGACGAGAACGCGAACGCCGGCCAGGTCCGCGAGAGGCCGGAGCGGTCGCTCGTCGCGCGTCGCTGCGACCGTCGGATGGCGGCGCTCGGCGTCGCCGGCGGTGCGCGCGAAGATCATCCGCGGCAGCTTCACCGTGAACGTCGCGCCGGCGCCCTCGCCCGGGCTCTCGGCCACGACCGTCCCGCCGTGCAGCTCCACGATGTGGCGCACGATCGCGAGACCGAGCCCGAGGCCGCCGTGCATCCGGGTGGTCCCGGTGTCGGCCTGCTGGAAGCGCTCGAAGAGGTGCGGCAGGAACTCGCTCGAAATTCCCTGGCCGGTGTCGCTGACGGCGATCTCGACGTGCGAGTTCACGCGCTCGAGCGTCGCCTGAACGCGGCCGCCGCGCGGCGTGAACTTGATGGCATTCGACAGGAGGTTCCACACGACCTGCTGCAGCCGCGCCGGATCGCCCGCCACCGGGCCGGTGTCGCTGTCGAGGAGCGGCTGCAGGCGAATGCCCTTCGCGTCGGCGGCCGGCTGCACGACCTCGATCGCCGCCTCGATCACCTTCACGAGGTCGACCGGAGCGACCTGCAGGCGGAGCTTCCCGGAGACGATGCGGGAGATGTCGAGCAGGTCGTCGATCAGCTGCGCCTGCGCGCGCGCGTTGCGCTCGATCGTCTCGATGGCGCGCTGGGTCTTGTCGGGGTCGAGCGCCGAGGTCCTGAGCATGCGTGCCCAGGCGAGGATCGGGGACAGCGGCGAGCGAAGCTCGTGCGAGATCGTCGCGAGGAACGCGTCCTTGGCGCGGTTCGCGGCCTCGGCCGCCGAGCGCGCGGCGCGCTCCTTCGCGAGCAGCTCCTCGCGCTCGACGTCGAGCCGCTTTCGCGCGGTGATGTCGCGGGCGATCTTCGCGCCGCCGACGATCCGGCCTCGCGCGTCCTTGAGCGGCGACACGGAGAGCGACACGTCGATGCGCTGCCCGTCCTTCCGGAGGCGCTCGGTCTCGAAGTGATCGATGCGCTCCCCGCGCACGAGCGTCGCCAGGATGTCGGTCTCCTCCTGCACGCGGTCCGGCGGAAGGAGCATGAGAATCGGGCGGCCGATCGCTTCCGCGACGGTGTACCCGAACAGCCGCTCCGCCCCGGCGTTCCAGCTCATGATGATGCCGTCGAGGTTCTTGCTCACGATCGCGTCGTCCGACGACGCGACGATCGCGGCGAGCATCTCCTGGACGCCGGCGACGCCGTCGCCGAACGGCGCGCCCGGCGCAACCGTCGACCGCTTGCGCGCCGGACGGTTGTTTCGAACGGCCGGTTTCGCGCGTCGCTGTTGCGGCGGTGTCCGAGCCACGTCGTCGATGGACCTTGCATGCGGCTCCGTGGGTCTCAAGGGGTGGTCGTTCGCCGCCTTTTTTCGGCGCCGCGCGCCGCCCCCGATCGCCATGGCGTGCGCGGCGTGGCAACGTCGATCCATGCCCGACTACAGCCTCTTCGGCGACGAGCACGTTCGCCAGTACGAAGCGACCGGCGGCAAGGTCGGTCACGATTGGAACGGGACGAGCATCCTGATCCTCCACACGAAGGGTCGGAAGTCCGGGCAGACGCGAAAGAACCCGCTCATCTACGGCCGCGCCGGCGACGACTACGTGATCGTCGCCTCGAAGGGCGGGGCGCCCGATCACCCGGGCTGGTACAAGAACCTGCTCGCTCACCCCGACGCCGAGATCCAGGTGAAGGGCGACGTCATCCCGGTCCGCGCGCACACCGCCACCGCCGACGAGAAGAAGCGCGTGTGGCCCATCATGACCGCCGAGTGGCCGGACTACGACGGCTACCAGCAGAAGACGAAGCGCGACATCCCGGTCGTGCTGCTCCGCCGCCGCTAGGAGCCTAGGCTCCAAGGCGGCGGTGTCCACCGTTCGGTCGCCGCCGCCGGCGTGCACGGGGCTCGAATCACGGCGATCGGCGCGCCAATACCTGGAGGAGCTCGGAGACCTTCGTCCGCTGCTCGCGTGCGTCGCCGCTCCGGATGGCGCCCTCGACGCAATGGCCGACGTGGTCCTCGAGCAGCTTGTCCTCGACCTTCCGGATCGCCGCTCGCACCGCCTGGATCTGGGTGATCACGTCGATGCAGTAGCGCTCGTCCTCGACCATGCGGGCGATGCCGCGCACCTGGCCCTCGACGCGACGGAGCCGGGAGAGGCATTCCTTCTTCGTGGCGGCTTGCACGGCTTGACGTATACCCCAACGGGGTATAGGTAGCAAGCGATGGCCGAGGGCGACAGGAGAGCCGAAGGCGTCCACGCGGACCATTCGCACGCGCCCCACGGCGCACACGCCGGACACGCGGCACACGGCGACCGCGCGTCGGCATCCGGCGCCGCGCGCGATCCGGTCTGCGGCATGGCGGTCGACCCCGTGACCGCGCGCCACCGCGCGCGCCACGCCGATCGCGACGTGTTCTTCTGCTCGGCGCGCTGCCGCGAGCGGTTCCTCGCCGATCCGGAGCGCTACGCCGAAGCGCCGCATGCCGTTCATGCGGCGCACGCGCCGGCCGCGCCGGTCGATGGCGAGCCGCGCGCCACGCCCGGCGCGGGCGCGGACGTCGTCTACACCTGCCCGATGCATCCCGAGATCCGTCGCAACGGCCCGGGCGCCTGCCCGATCTGCGGCATGGCGCTCGAGCCCGAGGTCGCGACTGCGGACGCCGGACCGAGCGCCGAGCTCGTCGACATGCGCCGGCGCCTCTGGGTGGCGCTGGCGCTCGCGGCGCCCGTCGTCGCGCTCGAGATGGGAGGCCATCTCCTCGGCCTCCACCGCTGGGTCGCCCCGCGTCTGTCCGGGTGGCTGCAGCTCGCGCTCGCGACGCCCGTCGTCCTGTGGGCCGGCCGCCCCTTCTTCGAGCGCGGCTGGGCGTCGATCCGGGCGCGGAGCCTCAACATGTTCACGCTGATCGCGATCGGGACCGGGACGGCGTGGGCGTACAGCGTGGTCGCGACGCTCGCGCCCGGCGTCTTCCCCGCGGCGTTCCGCGGGCCGGACGGGGCGGTCGCGGTCTACTTCGAGGCGGCCGCGGTGATCACGGTGCTCGTCCTCGTGGGGCAGGTGCTCGAGCTGCGCGCACGCGAGCAGACGAGCGGCGCGATCCGCGCGCTCATGGACCTCGCGCCCGAGACCGCGCGTCGCCTGACGCCGAGCGGCGACGACGAAGAGGTCCCGCTCGCCGCCGTCGCGGTCGGCGACCGGCTGCGCGTCCGCCCCGGCGATCGCGTGCCGGTCGACGGCATCGTCCTCGACGGACGGAGCGCGGTCGACGAGTCGATGGTGACCGGCGAGTCGATGCCGGTCGAGAAGGCGGCGGCCGACCGCGTGATCGGCGGCACGCTCAACCGGAGCGGCAGCTTCGTGCTGCGGGCCGACAAGGTCGGGCGCGACACGATGCTCGCCCAGATCGTCCAGATGGTCGCCGACGCGCAGCGCAGCCGGGCGCCCATCCAGCGCCTCGCCGACGTCGTCGCCGCGTGGTTCGTGCCCGCGGTGATCGCGGTCGCGGTCGCGGCGTTCGCCGCGTGGTCGACCTGGGGACCGCCGCCGGCGATGGGCTACGGGCTCGTCGCGGCGGTGTCGGTCGTGATCATCGCGTGCCCGTGCGCGCTCGGCCTCGCGACGCCCATGTCGATCATGGTGGGGGTCGGCCGCGGCGCGGGGCTCGGGGTCCTCATCAGGAACGCCGAGGCGCTCGAGCGCCTCGAGAAGGTCGACACGCTCGTCGTCGACAAGACCGGGACGTTGACGGAGGGCAGGCCGAAGGTCACGGCGGTGGTCGCGGCGGATGGCTTCGACGACGAAGGGCTCCTGCGCTCGACGGCGAGCCTCGAGCGCGGGAGCGAGCACCCGCTCGCCGCGGCGATCGTCGCGGCGGCGCGCGAGCGCGGCATCGCGCTCGACGACGCGAGCGATTTCGATGCGCCGGCCGGCAAGGGCGTCGTGGGCGCGGTCCGCGGTCGGCGTGTCGCGCTCGGAAACGCGGCGTTGCTCGCCGACCTCGGGATCGACCCGAAGCCGCTCGAGGAGCGCGCCGCCGCGCTCCGCGCCGAGGGCGCGACCGTCGTCCTGGCCGCGATCGACGGGCGGCCCGCGGGCCTCCTCGCGATCGCGGACCCGATCAAGGCGACGACCCCGGACGCGATCCGCGCGCTCCGCGACGAGGGCGTGCGGATCGTCATGCTGACCGGCGACAACCGCACGACGGCGCGCGCCGTCGCGGCGAAGCTCGGCATCGACGACGTCGAGGCCGAGGTCCTGCCCGAGAGCAAGGGCGCGATCGTGCGGCGCTTCCGCGAAGCGGGACGCGTGGTCGCGATGGCGGGCGACGGCGTGAACGACGCCCCCGCGCTGGCGGCCGCCGACGTCGGCATCGCGATGGGCACGGGTACGGACGTCGCCATGCAGAGCGCGGGCGTGACGCTCGTGAAGGGCGACCTCGTCGGCATCGTGCGCGCCCGGCGTCTCTCGCGCGCGACCATGCGGAACATTCGACAGAACCTCTTCTTCGCCTTCGTCTACAACGCCGCCGGCGTGCCGATCGCGGCTGGGGTGCTCTACCCGCTGCTGGGCATCCTCCTGAGCCCGGTGTTCGCGGCCGCGGCGATGTCGCTGAGCTCGTTCAGCGTCGTGGCCAACGCGCTTCGCCTGCGCGTCGTACCGCTGTGAGGTGAACGTGGCGCATTCGGTTTCCGGGGAACGTCCGGCCGCGGGCAAAGGGCACTCGTTCGTCCCGGCGCTCGGCCTCGACTGGCTGACGCGCTTCTACGATCCGCTCCTGCGCCTGACGCTGCGCGAGGACGCGATGCGCCGCCGCCTCGTCGAGCAGGCCCGCATCGCGGCGGGCATGGACGTCCTCGACCTCGGCTGCGGGACCGGAACGCAGGCGATCCTGATCGCGCGGCTCGTCCCGGGCGCACGCGTCCACGGCCTGGACGTCGATCCGAACGTGCTCGCGATCGCGCGCGAGAAGATCGCCGCCGCCGGCGTCGCGGTCGCGCTCCACGAGGGGTCGGCCGCGGAGCCGCCGCTTCCGCCCGCGAGCTTCGACCGCGTCGTGACGACCCTCATGCTCCACCACCTCACGACCGACGAGAAGCGCCGCACGCTCGCCAGCGTCCGCCGCCTGCTCCGCCCGGGCGGCGAGCTCCACGTCGCCGACTTCGGCGCCCCATCGAACGCTCTCATGTGGCTCGTCTCGCAAGGCATCCGCTGGCTCGACGGCTCCGATCGCACCGAGATCAACCTCACCGGCCGCCTCCCGCAGCTCGTCCGCGAAGCCGGCTTGCCGTCCGTCGAGGACCACGGCACGGCGATGACGCCGTTCGGCACGCTCGCCTTCTTCAGCGCCCGCGGGCCGGCATAGTTTCGTCGCGCCGGCAGCCGTGACGTCCACGGCACGGTGGCGTCGTGGTGACGGCCTCCTGCCACACGCGGTGGCTCGAGAGACCCGACGCGCCGCGGGTGGCAGAAGCGTCGCCGCACCCGCCGTGCCCGTGACCGCAACGAAAACGACGCGCGTGTCGCGCCGTTCAGGCGAGAGCAGAGGAAGCGACGCGCTCCCGGACGCGCAGCGCCCCGAAGACACCGCAGAGCGTCCCGAGCGCGGCGCCGGCCGCCCAGATGGCGATCACGCCCGACGTGAACGGCGCCGACTGCAGGTACATGACCGGCAGCGCCAGCAAGAAGACGACGACCGCCGCGACGAGCCCGTTCGCGACGGGCCGCTCGTGGAGCAGCCTCCCCCCGAAGAGCGCGCCGAGGAACCCCGGGACGAGGCCGTACGCGACGCCGAAGACGAGCGAGCTGCCGCCTTCGCCGAGGAGGCTCGTGAACGCGCGCCCGAGGAGCGAGCGGTCCCACCACGCGAGCACGTGGAACTCGGGGCACGCCGTCGTGCCCGCGACGGTCACCGCGAGCGCGAGCACGCCGATCCGCGCCGCCCCGTCGAGGTGGACGCCGTTCACGGTCGTCGCGCTGTAGATCCACGAGAAGGCGCCGACGAGGAGGCCCGTGAAGATCGCCGCACAGAAGAAGAGGTGGCCGGCCGGCAGAGAGCCGCCCCAGATGAGGCCGCTCAGGAGGAGGAGCGTCGCCGCCGCGACGAGAAGCCCGGACGCGACCGCGAGCGGAACCTGCGCGACGTCGACCCACGACGGACTTCGCGCCGCCGCTCGCTCGTCGTCGAGGATTGCCAGGACGGCGCCGCGGACGCGCGACTGGAGCTCGGGCGGCGGCGCGATCGGCGGCAGCTTCGCGAACGTCTCCCAGCCCGCGCGCATCTCGGATGCGCTCGTACGGCAGGCGGGACAGCTCCGCTCGTGCTCGGCGACCGCCGCCGGCGGGGCGCCGGTCGCGTCCGGCGCGGCGAGCGAGTCGAGCAGCCAGCCCTCGTACTCGGCGCACGCGATCCGTTGGCTCATGCGCTTTCCACCTGTCCAGCGGCCGCGAGCTCGGCGCGCACGCGCTTCAGCGCGCGGTAGGCGAGCTGCTTGGTCGCCGTCGTCGATCGGCCGATCACCTGCGCGATGTCGTCGTAGGAGAAGCCCTCGACGCGCGCGAGGAGAAGGACCGTCGCCTCGTCGCCGGTGAGCGACCGCAGGGCGCGCGCGACGCTTTCGACGGTCTCGCGCGTTTCCGCCTGCTGCTCGGGCGACGGCCCGTCGGCCCGCGCGTCCTCGGGGCGGGGACCCGGAGCGGTCGCGCCGAGCGCTCCGCTCGCCTCGGGCGCGACGGACGCCGCGCGTGCGCGCGCCCGGAACGCGTCGGCGAGCACGTTGTGCGCGATCCCGAAGAGCCAGGCGCGGAACGGGTGGGTCGAGTCGTAGGTCTGGCGGGCGCGGTGAACCCGGAGGAAGGTCTCCTGGTAGAGGTCCTGAGCGAGCGCCCAATCGCCCAGCCGGCGCGCGAGGAAGCCATAGACGCTGCTGCCATGGCGCTCGAAGAGCTGCGTGAAGGCCGTCTTGTTTCCCGCCTGATACGCCGCCATGAGGATCTCGTCGCTCGTCGACCCGGACAAGGAGGCTCCCATCGCTGAATACGGTCCCGCGCCCGGATCGTAACACGGCGTGGGGAGGCCGCTGCGATCGCGGCGCCCGCCTCGGGAGGCCGCGTTACGACGGCCGCCGGCGGCCGTATTCCCGGTCGGGGACGACGTGTGGCTGCCGACGACCGCTCCTTCCACGGGCCGCGCGCCCGCATCGCGCTCGCCGCGCTCGCCGCCGCGCTGTGGGCGGGGGTCGCCCGTGCCGCGGCGCCGGCGTCGGATGCACCTTCGACGGCCGCTCCCGGCCGGGTCGCCCGCCTCGCCGACATCCTCGACCAGGCCCGCGAGCGGAACCCGATGCTGCGAGCGGCGCGCGAGCGGACGCACGCCCTCGAAGCCGTCCCGCCGCAGGCGGCCGCCTACGACGACCCGACCCTCAGCTGGGAGGCGTGGAACTTCCCCGAGTCGCTCCGCATCGACCGGGCGGACAACAACATCTTCCGGCTCTCGCAGAAGCTCCCGTTCCCCGGGAAGCGGAGGCTCGCGGGCGAGGTCGCGGCGCGCGAAGCGGATCGCGCGGGCTTCGAGGCGGACGCGGTCGAGCTCGACGTCGTGACCGCCGTCAAGCGCGCGTACTACGACCTCTGGGAGTCGGTACGCCGGCGCGAGGTGCTCGAGCGCGAGCGAAACCTCCTCGAGCGCTTCAGCCGCGTCGCCGAGCAGAAGTACGGCCTCTCCGAGGCGACGCAGGGCGACGTCCTCAAGTCGCAGGTCGAGCTCACGCACGTCGTGAACGAGATCGTGAAGGAAAAGCTCGCGACCGACACCGCGCGCAGCGAGCTGAACGCGCTCCTCAGCGTCGCCCCCGACTCGGATCCCGGAACGCCCGAGGATCCGCCGGCGCCCCGCGTCGAGCTGGACCCCGACGAGCTCGTCGCGACCGCGCTCGCGAAGCGCCCCGAGATCGCGGAGCGCGGCGCGGCGATCGCGCGCGACGAGACCGCCGTCGAGCTCGCGCGCAAGAACTACCTGCCGGACTTCGAGGTGTCCGTCGGCCGCTTCGTCAACTACGGCGCGAACGACGGCTTCGGCGCGATGGCGTCCGTGACGTTGCCCTTCGTCAATCGCGAGAAGTATGACGCCGGCGTCGCGGAGGCGCGAGCGCGCGTGCGAGCGGAGGAGTCCGAGCGGCGAAGCCTCGAGGACCGGCTCCGGCGCGAGGTGCGGCAAGGCGTGCTGCGGGTACGGACGGCCGCGCTCCAGCACGACCTGTTCCTCCACACCCACATCCCGCAGACCGAGCAGGCGCTGCGCGCCGCCGAGGCGGGATACGAGAGCGGCGAGACGAGCTTCCTCGACGTGATCGACACCCTGCGCCGGATCGAGTCGGTCCACCTCGAGCACATCGCGGCCCAGGCCGACTTCGAGCGGTCGTTCGCGGACCTCGAGCGCGTCGTCGGAGCGGAGATCCCGCGCGCCAGGGCGGGCGCGCGCACGCGCGACGGGGAGCACCGTGACTAGGGCGGGCGCCGCCGTCCTGGCGCTCGCGGTCGCGGCCGTGACCGCCGTCGCGACGCTGTCCGCGGAGCGCGCGTGGCGCGCGCAGCCGGCGACGCGGACGTCGTCCGAGGCGGCTGCGGCGACCTACCAGTGCCCGATGCACCCGCAGATCGTGTCGCACGCGCCCGGCACGTGTCCGATCTGCGGGATGGATCTGACGCCGATCGAGGGCGCCACGGCGCGTACCGCCGCCGCGACCGGCCCCGGGCCCGACGCGCCGCATGCGCGCGACGACCGGGCGGCGACCGCCCCGGCGGGCGCAACGGGTGCGCCCGCCTCGCGGAAGGTCCTCTTCTATCGCCATCCCATGCGACCCGACGTCACGTCGCCGTTCCCGGCGAAGGACGAGATGGGCATGGACTACACCCCGGTCTACGAGGACGAATCCGCGGGCGAGGGCGCTGCCGCGGCAGTTCCCGGCCGCGCGAGCTTCCGGCTCTCCGCCGAGCGGCAGCAGCTCATCGGCGTGACGCGTGAGCGGGCGGAGGTGCGCGCGCTCGAGTCGGTCGTTCGGACGGTCGGGCGCGTGGCCTACGACCCGCAGCTCTATCGCTCGGTCGTCGAGTACCGCGAGGCGTTGCGCGCGCGGCAGCAGGTGCACGAGAGCGCGCTCGCGGAGGCGCACGCGAGCGCGGACGCGATCGTGCGCGGCGCTCGGCTCCGGCTTCGCCAGCAGGGTCTGTCGGACGCCCAGATCGCCCAGCTCGGGACGCGCGGGGCGGATCCGGTCGAGCTGCTCCTGCCGGGCGACGCGGTGTGGGTGTACGCGCAGGTCTACGAGAACGAGGCGCCGCTGGTCGCGCCCGGGCAGACGATCGTCGTGACCGCGCCGTCGCAGCCGGGACGGACGTTCACGGCGAAGGTCGCGGCGGTCGACTCGATCCTCGACCCGGCGACGCGCACCGCGCGCGTGCGCGCGCTCGTGCGCACTCCGGACGCGAGCCTTCGCCCGGAGAGCTTCGTCCAGGTCGAGATCCGCATTCCGCTCGGCGAGAAGCTCGCCGTGCCGCGCGACGCGGTCCTCGATACAGGCAGCCGGCAGATCGCCTTCGTCGCGACCGACGACGGCACGTTCGAGCCGCGCTCCCTGACGCTCGGCCGCGCCGCGGGCGGGTACTACGAGGTCCTTTCGGGGATCGCGCCCGGCGAGCAGGTCGTCACCTCGGCCAACTTCCTGATCGACTCCGAGTCGCGCTTCCGTTCGGCCGTGGCCGCGTTCAAGCCGCCCGCGACGCCGGCGCCGGCGCACTCGCACACCGACTGAGCGCGGCCGATGGTCGAGCGCCTCATCGAGCTCAGCGCTCGCAACCGACTGCTGGTGCTGCTCCTCACCGGGGTCGCCGTGCTGGGCGCCGTCTGGTGCATCCGGCGCATTCCGCTCGACGCGATCCCCGACCTGTCGGACACGCAGGTCATCGTCTTCTCGCGCTGGGACCGGAGCCCCGACATCCTGGAGGACCAGGTCACGTACCCGATCGCGACCGCGCTCCTCGGCGCGCCCCGGATCAAAGCGGTGCGCGGCTTCTCCGACTTCGGCTACTCCTACGTGTACGCGATCTTCGAGGACGGCACCGATCTCTACTGGGCGCGCTCGCGGGTCCTCGAGTACCTGAGCAAGATCCTGCCGCGCCTCCCCGAAGGCGTGCGCACCGAGATCGGCCCGGACGCGACCAGCGTCGGCTGGGTCTTTCAGTACGCCCTCGTCGATCGCTCCGGGAAGCGCTCGCTCGCGGACCTCCGGAGCCTCCAGGACTGGTACCTCCGCTACAACCTGCAGGCGGTGCCCGGGGTCGCAGAGGTCGCGGCCGTCGGCGGGTTCGTCAAGCAATACCAGGTGAACGTCGACCCGAACCTCCTGCTCGCGTACCGCATCCCGCTCGGCCGCGTCGTCGAGGCGGTGCGGAAGGGCAACGAGGAGGTCGGCGGACGGCTGCTCGAGTTCGCCGGCACCGAGTTCATGGTGCGCGGACGCGGCTACGTCGGCTCGCTCGAGGACGTCGAGAAGATCGTGGTCGCGGTCGACGACAAGACCGGCACGCCCGTGCTCGTGAAGAACGTCGCCAAGGTGACGTTCGGACCCGACCTCCGGCGCGGCGTCGCGGACGTCGACGGGCTCGGCGACACGGTCGGCGGCATCATCGTGATGCGCCAGGGGGAGAACGCGCTCGAGGTGATCGCGCGCGTGCGAGAGCGGCTGGCGGAGCTGGCGCCGACCTTGCCCGACGGCGTCGAGATCGTCCCGACGTACGACCGCTCGCAGCTCATCCGGCGCTCGATCGACACGCTCCTCGACTCGCTCGGCGAGGAGATGCTCATCGTGAGCGCGGTCATCCTCCTCTTCCTCTGGCACATCCCGTCGGCGATCATCCCGATCGTCACGATCCCGGTCTCCGTCCTGCTCGCGTTCATCCCGCTGTACTTCCTCGGGATCACGTCCAACATCATGTCGCTCGCCGGCATCGCGATCTCGATCGGCGTGCTGGTCGACGGCGCGATCGTCGAGGTCGAGAACGCGTACAAGCGGCTCGAGGAGTGGATCGCGGGCGGGCGGAAGGGCGACTTCCACGCCGTGCGCCTGCGCGCGCTGAAGGAGGTCGGCCCGTCGGTCTTCTTCTCGCTGCTCGTGATCGCGGTCGCGTTCCTCCCGATCTTCACGCTGCTCGACCAGGAGGGACGGCTCTTCAAGCCGCTCGCCTACTCGAAGAACCTCGCGATGGCGATCGCCGCCGTCCTCGCGGTGACGCTCGATCCCGCGATGCGGATGCTCTTCACGCGCATGGAGCCGTGGCGCTTCCGACCGCGCTGGCTCGCATCGATCGCGAACGCGGTGACGGTCGGGCGCTACTACCGCGAGGAGCGGCATCCGATCAGCCGCGTGCTCTTCGCCGTCTACGAGCCGGTCTGCCGCGCCGTGCTCCGACATCCCATCGTGACGATCCTCGGAGCGGCGGCGATCGTCGCGACCACGGTGCCGGTCTATCTGCGGCTCGGCTCGGAGTTCATGCCGCCCCTGAACGAGGGCGCGTACCTCTACATGCCGACCGCGCTTCCCGGGATGTCGGTCACCGAGGCGCAGCGCGTGCTTCAGATCCAGGACCGGATCCTGAAGAGCTTCCCCGAGGTCGAGCGCGTCTTCGGGAAGGCGGGGAGGGCCGACTCGCCGACCGACCCCGCGCCCTTCTCGATGGTCGAGACGACCGTCGTCCTGAAGCCGGAATCGGAGTGGCGCCGGAAGGAGCGCTGGTACTCCGACCGCGCCGCGCCGATCCGCTGGATCGGCTCCCGGTTCACGCCCGAGCACCTCACGTTCGAGGAGCTCCAGGCCGAGATGGACGCGCAGCTCAAGTTCCCCGGCATCCCCAACATCTGGACGCAGCCGATCCGGAACCGCATCGACATGCTGTCGACCGGCATCCGCACGCCCATCGGGATCAAGGTGCTCGGGCCCGACCTCTCCGAGATCCAGCGGATCGGCGAGCGCCTCGAGTCGGTGCTGCGCGACGTCCCCGGGACGCGCCACGTGCTCGCCGAGCGGACGGCCGGCGGCTTCTACGCCGACTTCGACCTCCGCCGCGACGACCTCGCGCGCTACGGCCTCACGGTCGCCGACGCGCAGTCGATCGTGCTGTCGGCGATCGGGGGGGAGAACGTCACGACGACCGTCGAGGGCCGCGAGCGCTACCCCGTGAACGTCCGGTACGCACGGGACTACCGCGACTCGATCGAGGCTCTGAAGCGCGTCCTCGTGCCGACGCCTTCGGGCGCGCAGATCCCGATCGGGCAGATCGCGGACCTCCGCATGCGCGAGGGCCCGGCGATGATCCGGAACGAGAACGGACAGCTCGCGGGCTACGTCTTCGTCGACATGGCGGGCCGCGACGTCGGCGGATACGTCGCGGAGGCGAAGCGCCTCGTCGCCGAGCGCCTGGAGCTCCCGAAGGGCTACAACCTCGTCTGGAGCGGGCAGTACGAGAACATGGAGCGCGTGCGCGAGCGGCTGAAGTTCGTGCTGCCGCTCACGCTCTTCCTGATCGCGCTGCTGCTCTACATGAACACGAAGTCCGGGGTGAAGACGGCGATCGTCCTGCTGGCGGTGCCGTTCTCGCTCGTCGGCGCGGTGTGGCTCCTGTGGCTCCTCGGCTACAACACGTCGATCGCCGTCTGGGTCGGGATGATCGCGCTCATGGGGCTCGATGCCGAGACCGGCGTCTTCATGCTTCTCTTCCTCGACCTCGCGTATGCCGAGCGCGTCCGCGCGGGCACGATGCGGACGCGCGCCGATCTGCAGGAAGCCATCGTGCACGGGGCCGTGAAGCGCGTCCGGCCCAAGATGATGACCGTCACGGCCGCGTTCATGGGGCTCCTCCCGATCATGTGGTCGACGGGATCGGGCGCGGACGTCATGAAGCGGATCGCCGCGCCGATGGTCGGCGGGCTCGTGACGTCGTTCGCGCTCGAGCTCCTGGTCTACCCGGCGATCTTCTTCCTGTGGAAGTGGCGTTCCGACCTGCGGGGCGGCACGGCCGTCCCGGAGCCGGGCGCGCTCCAGCTCCGCGCCGTATAGTGTGCCGCTGCCCGACGGCAGGCGCGCATGGAGCACGATTTCCTCACCGAGTCCGTGACGCTCGTCGGGGCGGGAGCGGCGATCGCGTACGTCTGCTTTCGCCTCGGCCTGATCCCGATCGTCGGGTTCCTCGTCGCCGGCGTGGTCATCGGACCCAATGCGCTGGGGCTGGTGCGGGATCAGCGCCTGGTCGACGCCGCCGCCGAGGTCGGCGTCATGTTCCTGCTGTTCACGATCGGCATCGAGTTCAGCCTGGAGAAGCTGGCGCGCATCAAAGGCCTCATCTTCGGCGGCGGGACGGTGCAGGTGGTCGGGACGTCGCTCGCGGTGATGGGCATCCTCGTCGCGCGCGGCGTCGCGTGGCAGCCGGCGCTGTTCACGGGCTTTCTCGTCGCGCTCAGCTCGACGGCGATCGTCCTCAAGCTCCTCGCCGATGCCGGCGAGACGAACTCGCCGCACGGACAGGTGTCGCTCGGCCTGCTGATCTTCCAGGATCTCGCCGTGGTCGTGATGGTGCTGCTCGTGCCGATGCTCGCCGGCACCGGCGGCTCGGGCGTGGACGTCGCGTGGGCCCTGGCCAAGGCGGGCGCGATCATCGCGCTCGTCCTCGTGGTCGCCCGGCGGATCATGCCGCCGCTCCTGGAGCTGGTGGCGAAGACCTGCTCGCCGGAGCTCTTCCTGCTCACGGTCATCGCGATCTGCTTCGGCACCGCGACGCTGACCAACCTCGCCGGCGTGAGCCTGTCGCTCGGCGCCTTCCTCGCCGGGCTGGTGGTCAGCGAGAGCCGCTTCAGCGAGCACGCGATGAGCGAGATCCTGCCGCTGCAGATCCTCTTCAGCGCGACCTTCTTCGTGTCCGTCGGCATGCTGCTCGATCCCATCTCCCTGGTCGACATCCTGCCTCTGGTCGCGGCCGCGATCGCGACGATCGTGGTGGTCAAGGTCGCGATCGCGGCCGCCGGCGTGCGCGCCCTCGGCTATCCGACGCCGGTCGCGCTCGCATCGGCGCTCATGCTCGCGCAGGTCGGCGAGTTCTCGTTCGTGCTCGAGCGCGCCGGGCGCGAGATGGGGCTGTCGGCGTTCGGCCGTGCGGGCTCGGGACCGCAGAGCTTCATCGCTGCGACGGTCGTGCTCATGATCCTGACGCCGCTGTTCGCCTCGCTCGGGCGGCGGATCGCGGCGCGCGGCGCGGCGCCGCCTGCTTCGGCCGAGGCCGAGCCCGAGGCCGCCCCCGAAGCGTTCGCCGGGCTGCAGAACCACGTCATCGTCGCGGGATACGGCGAGGCGGCACGTCGCCTCGTGCGCGTCATGCACGGCTCGCAGATCCCGTACGTCATCACCACGCTGTCGCCGCACGGCGCGACCGAGGCCGAGGAGGCGGGCTATCCGGTGATGCTCGGCGACTCGACCCATCGCCGTACGCTCGAGCTGGTCGGCGTCGAGCGCGCGAAGATGCTCGTCGTCGCGGACGACGACCCGGCGACGACGCGCCGGGTGGTTTCCGTCGCCCGCACGGCGAACCCGACGATGCGGGTCCTCGCGCGCACGCGCTACATCGCGGAGGTCGAGCCGCTCGCCGAGGTCGGGTCGGATCGCGTCGTCGCCGACGAGCTCGAGAGCATCGTCCAGGTCTTCGCGGAGGTCATGCGGGCGTACGAGCTCCCGCCCGCGCAGATCGAGGCGAACGAGGAGATCATCCGGGGCGGCGGCTACGCCGCGCTGCGCGCGCCGCAGAACCCGGAACGCCCGGTCGTCGAGTGCGAGCTCGGCCCGGACTGCCTCGATCGCCGCACGGTGACGATCCGTGCCGGGGCGCCGGCGGCCGGCGACACGATCGGCGGCCTCGGCCTGTGGCAGCGCTTCCGCATCCGCGCCGAGGGGCTGGTGCGCGACGGCGAGACCGTCGCCGACCCGCCCGACGAGACCGAGCTGCGGCCCGGCGACGCGCTCTCCCTCGCCGGGAGCGCGGCGGCGTTCGCGGAGGCCGCGCCGCTCTTCCGGGTCGGCCGGCTGACACCCGAGGAAGCCACGTCCCTCGACGCGGCGGTCGCCGAGCGCGCGATCGACACCGAGCGGACCTACCAGCTCGCGAGCGACGGCAACCGCTGCGCGCACGTGGCCGAGACCCGCCGCGTGCATCCCAGCGCGCGCGGCTGCGAGGACTGCCTGCGGATCGGCGCGCGCTGGGTGCACCTGCGACTCTGCTTGACGTGCGGACACGTCGGCTGCTGCGACTCCTCGCCGAACCGGCACGCTACGGCGCACTTCCACGGCACCAGCCATCCCATCGTGCGCTCGCTCGAGCCCGGGGAGGAGTGGGCCTGGTGCTACGTCGACGAGATCGTCCTGTGAAACGCGCCGCGGGCTCCGGCGCGACGCCGGTCGCGCGATCCACGCCATCGGGCTTCCGATGAAGAAGGTTCTCGAGATCAGCCTCGGCGTCGTCACCAGCGTCGGCGGCTTTCTCGAGATCGGCTCCATCGCCACCGCGGCTCAGGCCGGCGCGCTGTTCCATTTCAAGCTCCTCTGGGCCGTCTTGCTGGGCGGGATCTGCGTCGCGTTCCTCGTGGAGCAGGCGGGTCGGCTCGCGGCGGTGAGCGGCCATACCGTCGCCGGCGCGATCCGCGAGCGCTTCGGCTATCCGTACTTCTTCTGCCTGGCGGTCGTGGTCGGCGTCGTGACTCTCACGGTGCTCTGGGCCGAGCTCGGCGGAGTGTGCGTCGCGCTCGAGTTCGTGACCGGCGTCGGGTTTCGCCGGTGGGCCGCCCCGGTCGCGCTGATGACGTGGGGCCTCCTCTGGTTCGGCAACTTCACCGTGATCGAGCGCGGGGCCTCGCTCCTCGGTCTGGTGACGCTCTGCTTCGTCGTCGGCGCGTGGGCTCTCGCGCCGCGCTGGCCCCAGGTCGCTCGCGGCGCGTTATGCCGGCGCTGCCGGCGCACGACGCGGCACGCTACTGGTTCCTCGTCGTCAGCATCATCGGCGCGTCGGACTCGCCGTACCTCATGTTCTTCTACTCGTCCGGCGCGGTGGAGGACGAGTGGAGCGAGGACGACGTCGGCGCGAATCGGATCACCGCCTCGCTCGGCATGGGTTCGGAACGCTGATCGCCGCAGCAGTGGTCGTCGTGGCGGCGATGGTCTACTTCCCGCGCGGTGCCGCCGTCGAGCACTACGGCGATCTCCGTTGGATGCTCGACGACGCGTTCGGGCGCTGGGGCCTCTGGCTGGTGGCCGCTTCGATCGGGATCGCGTGTCTCGGTGCGGCGCTCGAGATCAGCCTCGCGCTCGCCTACCTCGTCGCGCAGGGGCTGGGCTGGGCGTGGAGCAAGAACCTGCCTGCGGCCGGCGACGCGCGCTTCAGCGTCACCTACAGCGCGATCGTCGCCGCCGCGGCGTGCCTCGTCGTGACGGGCATCGACCCGCTGAACGTGACGATCTTCTCGATGGCGCTCACCGCCGCGACGTTGCCGGTCGGGATCGTGCCCTTCCTCTTCCTCCTGAACGACCCCGAATACGTGAAGCAGTACGGGAACGGCGCGATCAGCAACGTCGCCGTGCTCGCGATCATCACGTTGACGTCGGTGATCGCGCTGGCGACGATTCCGCTCCAGATCGCGGGAGGCGGCTGACGTGCGTCTCGTCGGCGAATGTCTCGACAAGCAGCTCATCGACCGCCACGGCCGCAAGATGGGGCGGGTCGACGGCATCGTGCTGAGCCTCACGAGTGGAGCGCGTGCCCGCGTCGCGTGGATCGAGATCGGTGCGGTCGCGCGGGCGCGCCGCCTCCATCCGCGGATCGGCCGCTGGGTGGCAGCCTGTGCGCGCCGCTTCGGCGCGATGCGCGAGGATCCGTACCGGGTGTCGTTCGATCGCGTGATCGTCCAGGGCGTGACGGCGGTCGTGGCCGTCGAAGCCGAGGAGACGCCGGCGCTCGCGTGGGAGCGCATCCTCCGGCGCATCGTCGAGCGGATTCCGGGGGCGTGATGGCGGCGCGGGAAGTGCACGTCGAGCTGATCCTGGGACGCCGCGTGTATGCGACGAACGGACGCGCGCTCGGACGTCTCGAGGAGATCGTCGCGGTGTTCGACGACGGCGACTGTCGCGTCGAGGAGTTTCACGTCGGTGCGTACGCGCTCCTGGAGCGGCTGGCGGCGTGGCATCTCGGCCGCGCGATCCTCCGCGTCGTCCGTGCGGCGGGACCGAGCTATCGGGTGCGGTGGGATCAGCTGGACCTGAGCGATCCCGATCGGCCGCGGCTCAACTGCGGAGTTGGCGAGGTCGCCCGACTGAGCTAGCGCCGGCTTCCCGTCGCCGCAGAGCGTCGAGAGGAAACCGTCGAACGCAGCGCGCCCCTCAAGTCCGAAGCGCACGGCTCCGATCAGGCAGGACGGCCAGGGATCGCGCGTCGCCGCCGGCGCCGACCCATGCCGAGTGGATCGACTCCGACCAGGTGTTCGTCAACGTCGGCCGCCGGCCGCTCGCTCGCTTCGACTACATGTTCGACGCGCGCTGCGGGAACGTCGGCTTCAAGCCGGTCGACTGAGCGGCGACGGCGCGCTCGAGCCGCTCCAGGCGATCGGTGACGTCGGCTTCGCGCGCCGTCCGTCGCGCGAGCTCCGACTCGAGCGCGGCGACCTCCCGGTGCTCGCGCTGGAGCTCGTTCACGAGCATCGCGATCATCTCGTCGTAGCGGACGCTCACGATGGACCCGTCGTCGGCGCGCACGGCGAGCTCCGGATAGACGCGCGCGACCTCCTCCGCGACCAGGCCGTACTGGCGCGTGCCCTTGCGGTCGCCGTCGTACCGGAACGTGACGGGACGGAGGTCGAGGAGCGCCCGGCTGCGGTCGCCCATGGTCTCGACGTCGCGCTTGAAGCGCTCGGACGAGGCCTGGACGCCGAGTCGGCCGGAAGCGGTGACGACGACCGGCACGCCGGCGACCGGAACTCCGGAGACGCCGGCGAGGAACGCCGAGGTGTGCACGCCCTTCTTCCCGATCCGGATCACGCCCGACTCGCTGCTCGCACCCGGGTTCGCGACGTAGACGTCGTTGCTGCCGGTCACGAGCCTCTTTCCCGCGTTCCGACCGAGCGCGACGTTGCCCTCGCCGGTCGCGCTCGCGAGGGCTCCGGCTCCGACCGCGACGTTGCTCTTGCCCGCGACGTTCGACGCGAGCGCGCCGTCGCCGACGGCGGCGTTGAAGTCGCCGCTGTCGTTGGACGCGAGCGCGTTGTGCCCGTCGGCCGTGTTCCCTTGCCCGGACGTGTTCGCGGCGAGGGCCGCGGCGCCGCTCGCGGCGTTGTTCGCCCCGGTCGTGTTGCTCATGAGCGCGGCCCACCCGAGCGCGGCGTTGGTGCCACCGGTGGTGTTGTTCGTGAGCGCCTCGGAGCCGACGGCGGTGTTCAGGTGGCCGGTGTTGTCGCGCAGCGCCGATTCGCCGACCGCGGTGTTCGACTGGCCCGAGACGTTGGCCTCGAGCGCGAACGACCCGGCCGCCGTGTTGCCCGTTCCGGTCGTGTTCCCGAAGAGCGCGCTCGCGCCGACCGCGGTGTTGAAGCCGCCCGTCGTGGCCGAGGTGAGAGCCGACGTCCCGAACGCCGCGTTGTCGCTCGCGGTGGTATTCGCGGCGAGCGCCTGGCTGCCGAACGCGGTGTTGCTGAAGCCCGTGCTGAGCACGCCGAGCGCATTCGTGCCGCCCGCCGTGTTTCCGCTTCCGTCGCTCCCGTCGTTGTTCGGCGGTGCCACGGCGACGGCAGGCGACGCCGCCGTGAACATGACCACGAGTCCGATCCCGATCGCGAATCGCGCGAATCCTTTCATGGCGGTCCCCTCCGTTGCAGCCCCGTCGCGGCAATGTATCCCGCCCGGTTCGTCGGCGCAGCTGGCCGCGTGGGGACTCGCGAGATCGTTTCGCGCCGACGCGGCGAGGCGACCGGGCCGCCGGCCGGGTGGCGCGGGTCGCCCCTTCCACGCGCGGAACCTCGATCGCACGGCGGCGCCGCTCGCGGGAGCGGACGCTGGCGACCGGACCGGTATCGCGGCCGGGAATTCCGGGTCGCGACGGTTCCCAGGCGCGGGAAGGGGGCGCTCGCTGGCGGGCCCCTCGCGCCTCATGCGCGGAGCGTGCGCGGCGGTGAGGGTCGCCGCCGCGCACGCGGCAGGTTCGGCTCGTCGAGCCGCTCAGTGCTCGAGAGCTCCCCGGAAGCGCGCGATCACCGACGTCGCCGTCGCGCGAGCTTCCGAGAGCGCCGTCTCCGCCGACTCTCGGACGTCGCGCCACGACGCGCCGGCCGCCGCGGAGAGCTTCCGCAGCGTCTGCGCGACCTCATTCCGGCGCTTCTGGAGGACGCGCACCTGCGCGCGGGCGTCGGATCGCAGCTCGCGCACGCGCGCGCGGGCGTCGCGCTCGATCCGCTGCTCGGCCTTCCGGAGCGCTTGCTGGATGTCCCCGATGGTCCGCTCGAGCGTCTTCACGCCCTGCTCGATCTCGCCGTAGGCGGCTCTCGCCTCGCGCGACAGGGCAGGGCGGGATTGCCGCCGGTGGGCGACCGCCTTCCTTCGGGCCGCGACCGCGTTTGCCATGATCCTCCTCCTTTCGTGTTGAGGGCCGCGCTCCGAGGCGGACCGCGAACCCGCGGAACGGCGCGCCGCCGCGTGCTCCCCGGCCGGGGGGCACGCGCCACCAGGTGGAGCATTCACCATGCCACCCCGCCGGGATGCGGCGCCGCGACCCAGCCCGCTCCGCCGGAAACGCCGCGGCGTCCCGGGCGACGCTCGCGAGCGCTTGCCCGGACGCCTGTTCGGGCGTATCGGTCGCGCGGAATTGGTGGCCGAGGTCGGGCCGTACGGCGAAACGGGAGGCCGGCACGGTGCATGCGAAAAGGACGATGCTCGTCGGCGATGACCTGCTGCTCGGAATCCGCGATCGCCATGCCGTGGCGGACACGCCCCGCTCACGGTCGACGCGGGCCGGCCACCGGTCGTGCGCGGCTCACCGGAACGGAATGCAGATGAAACTCTCACGAACGTTGGCACTGACCTGTCTCGCCGCCGCGTACCTCGCGGCGGCAGCGTGCGGCGGTGGTGGTGGGGGGAGCGGACCGCCCCCTTCGACCCCGACACCGACGCCTGGACCTCTTCCTTCCCCCGGCCCGGCCGGCGCAGGTCTCCGTGCCGAGATCACCGAGGTGACGATCGCGCAGGACACCGGTCAGGTGGACGTCTTGTTCACGCTCACCGACGGCAGCGGCATCCCGCTCATGCCGACGCTCTCATCGGCGGAGAACGACGGCCAGGGACGCGTGCGGCTCACGATCGCCCGCCTCGACGAGGTCGACGGCGGCGGCGACCTCGCGACGACGTTCCTCGAGTACGTGAACCAGATCAACGAGACGACGCCCGCCTACGATCGGAACGGCACGCTGGCGGCCGTCGACGCCGGTCGCGGGCTCTATCGCTACACCTTCGCGACGCACCTCTCCGGCGTGCAGGCGGCCCGCACGTACACGGTCGGGATGCAGGTCGACCGCGAATTCGAGGGCCAGGAGCTGAGCGCGAACCCGGTCTTCGACGTCGTTCCGGGCGGCGGCACCCCCGTCGTTCGCGAAGACACGACCACCGCGCAGTGCAACGCCTGCCACAACCCGCTGATCGCGCACGGGAACCGGCGCGAGGTCCGCCTGTGCGTGCTCTGCCACACGGCGGCCGCGACCGACGAGAAGGGCACGACCATCGACTTCCGCAACATGATCCACAAGATCCACGCGGGTAAGGAGCTGCCGTCGATCGTGAACGGGCCTCCGGGATCGAAGTACGCGATCTTCAGCAGCTTCGCCGACGAGGACGTCGTGTTCGCGGAGAAGCAGGCGGACGGTACGATCACGGGCGTCGGCTTCCCGCGGCCGATCGAGCAGTGCGCCACCTGTCACTCCGACGGCCCGACCGCCGAATTCTTCCGCACGAAGCCGTCGGCTCCCGCCTGCGCGACGTGCCACGACGACGTGAACCCCTCGCAGCAGACGACGTCCGCCGGTCCGCCGGGGACGAACCACCCGCCGGGCGCGTACGCCGACGGGCAGTGCGCGGCCTGCCACAAGGACGTGATGAGCGCGGAGTTCGACATCTCCGTTCCGGGCGCGCACGTCGTGCCCGAGCAGTCGTCGCAGCTTCCGGGGCTGAACGTCGAGATCCTGAACGTCACGAACCAGCGGCCGGGCGGGAGCCCCTCGATCTTCCTCCGCGTCTCGAACGGCGACGGGACGGTTCTGCGCGACCTGAGCGGGGTCAATCGGCTCGGGATCACGCTCGCCGGGCCGACGACGGACTATGCCCAGGTCTTGCAGCTCACGGCGGTCGGCGGCGGTGCGAGCGGCACGCTGAACGGACCGGACTCGTCCGGCGTCTTCGAGTACGTGACCGGCACGCCGATCCCCGCGGATGCGACCGGGACCTGGACGGTCGGAGCGGAAGCTCGCCGGCCCGTCCAGCTCACGGAGTCGATCTCGGTGAACGAGGCGGCGGTGAACCCGGTCGTGTCGTTCGGGCTCGACGGCGGCGCCGTGGTGCCGCGGCGCATGGTGGTCGAGAACCAGAACTGTTTCTCGTGCCACGGCGAGTTCTCGAAGGGCTTCTCGGTGCACGGGAACCTCCGCAACCGCGTCGAGTACTGCGTCCTCTGCCACAACCCGAACATGAGCGATGCGGCGCGCCGGAAGAACGACGCGGCCGCGGTGGCGGCGGCGTCGCCGACCTCGACCATCGACTTCAAGGTCCTCATCCACAAGATCCACCGTGGCGAGAACCTCACGCAGCAGCCGTACCTCGTGTACGGCTTCGGGCCGTCGCCGCCGGGCTACACGATCCACGACTTCGGCGAAGTCCTCTTCCCGGGCGACCTGCGCGACTGCGAGAAGTGCCACGCGCAGGGGACGGAGCTGATGCCGCCCTTCCCGGGGAGCGCGCTCGGAACGTTGATGACCCACCTCGACCCGTCGACCGGCAACGAGGTCGTCGACGGTCGGCTGGGGCCGATCGCGTCCGCCTGCACGGCGTGCCACGACAGCGACGCGGCGCGCGCGCACGCCGAGGCCGAGACCACGTCGGGCGGAGCCGAGACCTGCACCGTGTGCCACGGCGAGGGAAGGGAAGTCGCCGTCTCGCTCGTGCATGCCGGACGCAACTGAGCTCGCGCCGGCGGCGATCCGCCGCCGGCGCCGAGGCGACGCTTGAACGCGACCGGACCGCTCTTCGCGGGACCGCCGGGTGCTCACGGAGTTCCGTGGGTGGCGGTGCTGCCCGTGCTGGTCGCGGTTCCCGCGGTCGTGATCCTGCTCGTCGGGATCGTGCGCGGGAAGCTTCCGCCGAGCCTCGGGGCGGCGGGCGTCCTGCTTCCGGTGGCGGCCTACGGGCTCGGCGCGCTGTTCGTGATGGAGCAATCCAAGCAGATGAGCTTCTGCGGCTCGTGCCACCTCATGACGCCCATCCTCGAGAGCGTGCATGCGAACGACGGCTCCCTCGCGTCCATCCACTACGCGCGCGGTCTCGTCCCGCACGACGACGCCTGCTACACGTGCCACAGTGGCTACGGCATCTGGGGGACGGTGGGTGCCAAGATGTCCGGCCTGATGCACATGGTGCGCACCGTGACCGGCACCTACGAGCTGCCGCTCACGCACCGCGGACCGTTCGACATCGACTCCTGCCTCGGATGCCACGCCTTCGCGCCGAGCTTCCAGGCGGTCGAGGCGCACCGCGAGCCCGAGCTGCAAGCGCAGCTCGTGTCGCGCGAGATGTCCTGCACCGGGGTCTGCCATCCCGAGGCGCACCCGAAGTCGGCGCTCGGGGGCGGCGAGGCGGCGCGATGATGCGCGTCGCCGCAGTGCTGGCTCTGCTGGCGCTCGTCGTGTTGCTGATCCTCGTGTCGCACCTCTCGGGTGCGACCGCGATCCTGTTCATGTTCGTGGGCATGCCCGCGCTGGCGCTCGCCCTTGCGATCTACTTCGTGACACGCTGGCGTCAGGGCGCGTTCCGGTTCAACGAGACGACTCGTCTCACATGAGAGGTGGATGATGGCGCTTCGATTCGTGGTTGCGACGGCGATCGCCGGGCTGCTCGTGCCGGCCGGCGGCTCGATCGCGTGGGCGGCGGACGGCGCGCAGGTCTACAAGGACAGCTGCGCCAAGTGCCACGGCGACACCGGCAAGGCGGACACGGCAGCGGCGAAGGCGCTCAAGGTGCCGGCGCTGGCCGGCGACGCGAACGTCCAGAAGATGTCGGACGCCGACGTCGTCAAGCGCATCAAGGAGAATGCGAAGCATCCGCCGACCGTCAAGCAGATGAGCGACGCCGACATCGAAGCCGTCGCTCCCTACGTGAAGCAGCTCGCCGGCGGCAAGTAAGGTCCACCGGCCCGTCCGACGGCAACCGACGTCGAGCCGGTCTACGCGCGTTCGCCCGCGCCGCGGACGGCCGCCCCCGGCGGCCGTCCGCGGTCGTCGGCGTGTGAAGCTACTGCGGCAGGAAGCCGCGGTCGTGCGGGTGGCAGGTCTGGCACGGGAACGTGAAGTGCGGCTCCCCCATGCCGTCGCTGCGATAGAAGCGCGTCGTCGTGTGGCACACCTCGCACAGGCCGGTGCCCGGGTGGCTGGCGCTCGCGAAGCTGCCGTCGGCGCGGCCGTCGAGGTTCGTGAAGTCGATCGGCGCGGCGCAGCCGCCCGTCCGTCGCGGCGTTCCGCAGCTCGCGTCCGTGCCCGCGCACAGCATGCGGGCGCCGCATTGCGCGTCGTCGCTGCAGGCGGTGACCATGTTGTTCGGACTCGAGAGCGGCACCTCGGTGCGGATCAGCAGCAGGTTCGGGCTCCCGTGCGGAGTGTGGCAGATGGTGCACTGGAGAGGCGTCGCGACGGCGGGGTCGTGATGCGTGATCTGGGAGGCGTGGCAATCCGGGCAGCGCGGGATGCTGCGATGGCCGCACTCCGCGAAGCCCGGCTTCAGATCCGCGTGGCAGGATTCGCACCTGAGGCGGAAGCCGCCGTGTCCTCCGGTCGCGGCCATCTCGGTCGCGAGCTCGTGGTGGCAGAACGCGCACTCGCCGTACGCCTGCTCCGCCGTCGGCGGCTGGCCGTTGAACTGCGGCGACCCGTGCCCGCATCCCGACGCGCCGCAAGCGACCACCGCGATCGCGAAGCACGCGACCGCCAGCGACGCGCGCGTGGACGCGCGGCGCCTCGAAGCATCGCAACTCATGGCTTCTTTCCGCCGTACTCGGCGTGGCACTGGCGGCACAAGGTCCCGTCCTCGACCGGCAGGCGGAGCTGACGAGTTCCCTGGGTCGCGAACGAGCCGCCCTTCGTCGCCTCGCCGTGAACCTCCGCGAGGCGCGCCCACCGGATGAGAACGCCGTCGCGCACGGCGCCCGGCAGGCCCGAGTCGGGCGGAACCCACCCGTGCGCGAGCCACGCCTCACCCATCACCTTTGGATCGTGGTAGAGGTGGCACGTCCCGCACCAGATGTGTCCGTCTTCCGAGAGCGGGAGCGCGACCGCGTCCTTGGCTCGGCCGGCCAGCGCTGCCGCCACCGCGGCCGGCTCGACGCGCACGTGCTCGGCCGATCCGCTGTGGCTCGCGACCGCGTGACACAGGGTGCAGGTGTCGAGCTTCGTGCCGAGGAGGAGCCCCATGTCGGGCGTGTGGCAGACGGCGCACTTCTCCCTGTCGAGCTCGCCGTCGGCCTTCGTCATGTGATGCGGCGAGCCTTCGGCCGCGCCGGCGATCCGGGGCGGCATCGCGAGCGCGAGCAGCACGGCGATCGCGGCGGTGACGCGCGCGACCGGCATCGAGTGCGCCGCATGCCTCACTGCTGCACCCCGTTGTCGCCGTGGCACAGCATGCAGCTCGACTCTCCCTGGTTCTGGACGATCTCCCGCACGCCGGCGAGGTCCGCTTCCGAGTCCGGCAGGCCCGTCCGGTTCACCTGGTGGATATTGTTCACGTTGTGGCAGCCGAAGCAGTCCGGCCGCATCCAGCCCGTCGGGTGCTCCTGCTCGAGGACGACGAGCCCGCCCGGCGACGCGAGCAGGTTCCCGTAGTTCTCGCTCTGCGGGTCCGACTTGCTGCCGCACCCCGCTGCCACCAGCGCGACCAGCGCCGCCGCCGCGATCGTCCCGAGCCACGACATCGAGTGCCGCACGTTCACCTCGCCGCCTTCGCATGGCACTGCGTGCAGAAGTCCTCGCGATGGCAGTTGCCGCACTGGATCGGATTCGCGCGCGCGTCGACCGAGTGGAACGACAGGTAGTTGCGGTCGTGGACGAACGTCAGGATCGAGTCGCGGTTCTGGTGGCAGTTCACGCAGAACGAGTCGCGGTGGCAGTTCTGGCACGCCGACGGGTCCGCGCTCGCGACCGACGCGTGCACGCGGAGCCAAGCGATCTCGTGGTTCGCCGGCAGGAGCGCCATCATGTTCGAGTGGCAGGTCGTGCACGCGGTCGGCGCCTCGGCGAGCCGCGTGTCGCTCGGGCCGTGGCAGTAGTGGCAAGCGGCGCCGCCCGGGATCTGCGCGGCGCCCGAGAGCGCCCCGGCGAGGCCGGCGTTCCCGGTCTCGATCCGCGCATCGAACCGGTGGCAGTCGCCGCAGGTGACCGACTGCTTCGCCAGGATCGCGGCGTGCGCCTCGTGGTCGAACTTGTGGCGCGCGTCCGACGTGCTGCGCGTCGACTGCGGAGTTCGCGGGCGGAGAAAGCGGTTCTGCGGCATGTAGTCGCGGCAGGCCGCGAAGCCGCCGAGGAGCACGATCGCGGCGAGGGCGAGACCGCGGGCGGGCGTCATCGCGCGTCCTGTGCGCCGCCGGATGCGGGTGCCGAGGCGGAAGCCGCGCTCGCCGTGGCGGCGCGATCCGCGCCGGACGCAGCCCCGTCGCCCTTCCGCGCGTCGCGCGTGGCCGAAGCCGCCGCGAACGCGGGCGCCGCCCAGCCGCCGGACGGAAGCCCGGGGTCGCGCGACCAGCGCGCCGGCGACGCGCCCCACGACGCGGGTCCGAACGCCGTCGGAGCCCACGGCCACGGGCGGCCCTGGTTCCCGACCTCCGTCTGGTGAAGGCCACCCGTCGTCCCGTAGTCGGCGGCGTAGGTGATGAAGAACCCGAAGCGGTAGTCCTCGGGGAAGAGCTGGTTCCGGTTCGCCTCGAAGTCGACCTCGGCGACGAGCCCGGGCAGGAGCTCGTAGCCGACCCCGATCAGGCTCGCGATCGCCGTCCCCGACTGGTTCGTCGCCTTGTCGTAGTAGGCGACGTCGCAGTTCGCGCGGAAGAAGACGTCCTCGTAGACGCGGTTCTCGTACGTGAAGCGTCCCCCGTTGACGCTGCCCCCGCCGCTGTCGATGCCGTAGTACTCGAGGCGGACCATCTCGAGGCCGTCACCGCCCGGAAGCCAGAGGCCGCCCGTGCTCCAGACGTAGCCATTGATGAAGGAGTCCTGGAGCTGCTCGTAGCGCTGGTAGGAGAGGTCGCCGTACGCGGAGACCGTCGGCGTGAGCGCGTAGCGCAGGCCCCCGCGGAACTGGAGCAGGTCGCTCACCGAGAAGAGCTGGAAGATCGGATCCTCCCGCCGATTGATGTTCGGCTCGACGAAGTCGCCGCCGTCCTGCGGCTTGTAGTAGCCGCTCTCGAAGTTGAGGAGGAGGTCGGGGCTCCAGACCGACGTCTGCACGCCGGCGCGGACGCGGTCGATGTTCGCGCGGTCGGCGTCGAAGGCGAAGTTGCCGTAGAGGCTCGGCGCCCCGGGGAGGCTCGCGAACGTGCGGGTCCCGGAAAGGGTGATGTCCTGCATCAGGACGTGCTGCTGGCGGATCTGCTGGAGGTAGCCGAGCGACAGCGCGCCGCCCTGGAAGCGCGCGACCCGGATGTTGCCGCCGAAGATCTGCTCGTTCTGGGACAGGATCGGCGGCCCGAACGTCGGCTCCCAGTACTGCGGCTGGCCGCCGAAGACGCTGAACTGGAGCGGCGTGCCGCCGAGGTTGAAGCGCATCTGACCGGAGTCCGCGTCCCAGAGGCCGAGCGGAGACTCCGCGACGATCTGCCGTCCGAGACCCACGTCGAGTCCGCCGGGAGCGTTCGGGACGCGCAGCGCTCCCGTGAAGAAGTCCGTCTCGCCGGTCCAGCGCGCGAAGTCCTCCTCGAGGCGGAAATAGGTATCGATCGTGGCCCCGTGTCGCAGGCGGGAGACGCCGAAATCGCCGTAGAGCTCGTTCGGGGCCTCGGTTCCGCCGGACCAGTAGCCGTCGCGCACCTGTCCGAGGACGCTCGGCGCGAGGCGGATGTCGAAAGCGCCCACCGCCGGTGCCGACAGCATCACCGCCAGCAGCGCCGCCGGCATCACTGCCACGACGACTGCCGTCGGCATCGCTCCCACGAACGGAAGCGCAGACCCCCATCTCGACATTCGCCGCAGCTCCTGGTTGCGGTGGCCCTTGCGGACCGCGTCGACCCCCGTTGCCGCGGCGCAACGTCCTCGAAAAGGGACGCGAAGTCAACGCGCGCGGCGTCGCCCGTCCACGGCGGCTGCCGCGCGGCGCGGGTCGAACGGCGCTGACCGCGGCCGGCCGTCGTCGGCGCGACCGCGCGCCTCCTTCCCGGGCGCGGGAATCCGACCCATTCGGCATTCTCGGCGCAGAGGGCGACGCGCTCGCCCCGTTGCGGGAGCGCGCGACATCGCCGGCTTCAGGGCGGCGCCGCGCCGCCCGGTCTCTTGGTGCGGTTCGTGCAGCCCGGCATGGGGAAGGCCATGGGGCTCAGCCGTCACGAGGTGCAGCGATGCCGGGCTTCTACGAACGCTTGACCGCGCTCGACGCGTCCTTCGTCGGGCTCGAGGACGTGAACACCCACATGCACGTCGCGGCGGCCCTCGTCTTCGAGCCCGGCCCCCTTGCGACCCCGGACGGCGGCCTCGACATGGAGCGGATCCGCGCCTGGGTCGAGTCCCGCCTTCACCTCATCCCGCGCTACCGCCAGCGGCTCGCCTGGGTGCCCCTCGAGCGCCACCCGGTGTGGGTGGACGACGATCGCTTCAACCTCTTCTACCACGTCCGCCACACGTCGCTGCCGCGGCCGGGCACGGAGCGGCAGCTGAAGCGCCTGTGCGGCCGCATCCTGTCGCAGAAGCTCGACCTGACGAAGCCGCTCTGGGAGATCTGGGTCGTCGAGGGCCTCGACGACGGGCGCTTCGCGCTCGTGAGCAAGGTCCATCACTGCATGGTCGACGGGATCTCCGGCGTCGACCTGCTGAACGTGCTGCTCTCGCCGACGCCCGAGGAGGCCGTGCCGCCGCCCGAGCCCTGGCGGCCGCGCCCTGCGCCGAGCGCGCGCGAGCTCGTGCTGGGCGAGGTCGTCCGCCGCGCCTCGCTTCCGATCGCCGCCGTCGCGGCCGCGGGTCGCGCGCTCGCGGAGCCGCGCTCGGCGCTGAGCGCGGCGTGGGACCGCGTCGCAGGGATCGCGGAGGTGGTGGGTCGAGGCTTCTCCTCGGCGTCGCCCACCCCGTTGAATCCGCTCGAGATCGGACCGCACCGCCGGTTCGACTGGGTGCGCTTCGACCTCGGGCGCGTGAAGGCGGTCAAGAGCGCGCTCGGCGGGACCGTGAACGACGTCGTCCTCGCGACGGTCGTCGGCGCGATGCGCCGCTTCCTCCGCGGGCGCGGGCTCCTTCCCGAAGCGCTCGACTTCCGCGCCCTCATCCCCGTGAGCATCCGCTCGCAGAGCGAGCGCGGTGCGCTCGGGAACCGCGTGGCGCAGATGCTCGCGACCCTTCCGATCGGCGAGCGCGATGCGCGCCGGCGCCTGGAGCGGGTGGCGGAGACGACCCGCGCCCTCAAGCAGTCGCACCAGGTGGCGGGCAGCGAGCTCTTCGAGGAGATGGGCGACTGGGCGAGCACGTCGCTCCTCACCGAGACGATCCGCCTCGCCACGCGCGGACGGCCGTACAACGTGATCGTGACCAACGTGCCGGGCCCGCCGATCCCGCTCTACCTGGTCGGCGCACGGCTCGTCGAGTCGTACCCGATGGTCCCGCTCTTCTCGAACCAGGGGCTCGGGATCGCGCTCTTCAGCTACGCCGACGGCCTCTTCTGGGGCGTGAACGCCGACTGGGAGACGGTGCCCGACCTGCACGACTTCGTCGACGCGCTCGTGATCGCGTTCGACGAGCTCGAGCAGGCGGCGGGCGTCGCCGGCGAGATTGCCGCGGGGGGACCCGCCGGCGCGGCCGTGGCCGGAGCCGCGTGCGCCGACCCGGCGGCGCGCGGCGCCGGCTGAGGCGAGCGCCCGGCGACGTCGTGGGCGCGCTCGCCCGGTGCCGCGCTCAGGCGCGCCAGGTCTGGAGGACCCGGGCGTAGTTGCCGCGCTCGAACGCGGCGGGATCCGGGCAGTGGCGGAGGCTCATGCTGCCGTGCGCCTGGCGGAGCGACTCGTAGTCGTGCTGGTCGAGCCAGGTGGAGAGCCCGTCCCGGAGCCGGCGCAGCAGGTCGGGTCCTTCGCGGAGGAGCCCCGACACCACCTGCACCGCGTGGGCACCCGCCATCACGGCCTTGAGAGCATCGATCGGGGTGTGCACGCCGCCCGTCACGGCGAGCGAGGCGCGCACGCGCCCCGAGAGGACCGCCAGCCAGCGCAGACGCGGCAGCAGCTCGAACGACTCGGAGAGATGGAGCCGCGGCACGACCTCGAGCGTCTCCACGTCGATGTCGGGCTGGTAGAAGCGATTGAAGAGGACGAGCCCGTCGACGCCGAGCGCGTCGAGGTCGCGTGCCAGGCGCGCGAGCGAGCTGTAGTACGGCGACAGCTTGACGGCGACCGGGATCGCGACCGCTTGCTTGACGGCGCGCGCGACGTCGAGCACGCGGCGCTCCACGCTGTCGCCGGTCTCGTCGGGATCGTTGGCGACGTGATAGACGTTCAGCTCGAGCGCGTGCGCGCCGGCCTGCGCGATGTCGCGCGCGTAGCCGAGCCAGCCCGAGGCCGTCGTCCCGTTGAGCGACGCGATGACCGGCACCGCGACCGCCGCGCGGATCCGCCGCACCTGCTCGAGGTACTCGTCGGGCCCGAGCGCCCACTCGTCGCGGCCCGGGAAGTAGCTGAGCGCCTCCGCGAACGATTCCGCCGGGCTCTCGATCGCCGAGAACATCCCGAGCTGGTCGCCCTCGATCTGCTCCTCGAAGAGCGAGTGGAGGACGATCGCGGCGGCGCCGGCGTCCTCGAGACGCCGCACCGTGTCCATGTCGTCGACGAGCGGCGAGGCACCCGGCATGAGCGGATGCGGGAGATCGAAGCCGAGGTATTCCGTCGAGAGGTCCATGCGATCCTCCCCCTCGTCACGCGCGCGCGCTCGCGGCGGGCGGTGTCGCGGGCGCGGCCCCGGGGGGGGCGGCGGGGGCGGCGAGCGGCCCGGCAGCGCGCGCCGGCTCGTCGTCGACGTGGAGGCGCGCGAGCTCCCGGTAGAGCCGGAAGCGGCGCGCGGCCGTCTTCTCGGCCGCCGCCAGCAGCCGCTTGAAGCGGCGCGGGTCGTCCTGCGCGACCATGCGGAAGCGCGCCTCGTTTCGAACGTAGTCGAGGAGGCGTCGCTCGCCCGGGCCGGAATCGAGCTCGAGCGGGTTCTCGCCGCGCGCGGCGCGGCGCGGGTCCCAGCGATAGAGCAGCCAGGAACCGGTCGCGACCGCGAGCTTCTGCTGGTCGAGCCCGTGGGCGAGGTCGTAGCCGTGCGCGATGCAGTGGCTGTAGGCGATGATCAGCGACGGGCCGGGGAAGGTTTCCGCCTCCTGGAACGCCCGCAGCGTGTGCTGGTCCTTCGCGCCGAACGCGACCTGCGCGACGTAGACGTTGCCGTAGGACATCGCCATGAGGCCGAGGTCCTTCTTCGGCGACTCCTTCCCGGCGGCGGCGAACTTCGCCGCGGCCCCGAGCGGGGTGGCTTTCGATTGCTGCCCGCCGGTGTTCGAGTAGACCTCGGTGTCGAGGACGAGCAGGTTCACGTCGGCGCCGCTCGCGAGGACGTGGTCGACGCCTCCGAAGCCGATGTCGTAGGCCCAGCCGTCCCCGCCGACGATCCAGACGCTCCGCCGCACGAGCGCATCGACGAGCGGCTCGAGCGCGCGCGCCGCCGGCGAAGCGAGCGCGGCGAGCCGGTCGCGCAGCGCCGCGACGCGCGCGCGCTGCGCAGCGATGCCGCTCTCGTCGCGCTGATCGGCCGCGAGCAGCTCGGCGACCAGCTCCGCCCCGACGTCCGGCGCGACGCGCGAGAGGAGCCCTTCTGCGTGTCGCCGCTGCTGGTCGACCGCGAGCCGCATGCCGAGCCCGAACTCCGCGTTGTCCTCGAAGAGCGAGTTGGCCCACGCCGGCCCGCGCCCGTCGCGGTTCGTCGTGTAGGGGGTCGTCGGAAGGTTTCCGCCGTAGATCGACGAGCAGCCGGTCGCATTCGCGATGAGGGCCCGGTCGCCGAAGAGCTGCGTCAAGAGCTTCACATACGGCGTCTCGCCGCACCCGGCGCAGGCACCCGAGAACTCGAACAGCGGCTCGAGGAACTGCGCCGACTTGACGTCGACCCGGAGCGCCGCGCGATCGACCTCCGGCAAGCCCAGGAAGAAATCGAAGCCCGCGCGCTCCGCCTCGCGCACCGGCTCCTGCGGAACCATGTCGAGCGCCTTGTGGCGGGGATTCGACTTGTCCTTCGCCGGGCAGACGACGACGCAGAGCGTGCAGCCCGTGCAGTCCTCGGGCGCGACCTGGATCGTGTACCGGTGACCGGGGAATTCGTGCGCGCGGTAGTCGGCGGACCGGAAGCCGTCCGGCGCACCGGCGAGGCTCGCGGGCGCGTACACCTTCGCCCGGATCGCAGCGTGCGGGCAGACCATCGCGCACTTGTTGCACTGGATGCAGAGGTCCGCGTCCCAGGCCGGGATCTCCTGCGCGATGTTCCGCTTCTCGTAGCGCGCGGTGCCGACGGGCCACGTGCCGTCGACGGGAAACGCGCTGACCGGAAGCGCATCGCCCCGGCCGGCGAGCATGACCGCCGTCACGCTCCGCACGAAGTCGGGCGCGTCGTCCGGGACGATCGGTGGCCGACCGCGCGTCGCGGTCGCCCGCGCCGGGACCGCGATCTCGTGAAGATGCGCGAGCGCCTGGTCCACCGCGGCCAGGTTCGTGCGCACGATCGCGTCGCCCTTCTTGCCGTAGGCCTTCCGGATCGACTCCTTGACGGCCGCGATGGCGGCGTCGCGCGGCAGCACGCCCGAGATCGCGAAGAAGCAGGTCTGCATGATCGTGTTCACGCGCCCGCGGAGGCCCGCCTCGCGCGCCACGCGATGCGCGTCGATCGCGAAGAGGCGGAGGCGCTTGTCGGCGATCTGCTCCTGCACCTCGCGCGGAAGGCGACCCCAGACCTCGTCGGGCGCGTAGGGCGCGTTCAAGAGGAAGGTCGCGCCGGGCGCAGCGACGTCGAGCACGTCGTAGCGGTCGAGGAACGAGAACTGCGAGCACGCGACGAAGCCCGCTTGGCGGACCAGGTAGCTCGAGCGGATCGGTGAGGGCCCGAAGCGGAGGTGCGAGACCGTGACCGCGCCCGCTTTCTTCGAGTCGTAGACGAAGTAGCCCTGGCCGAAGCGCTCGCCTTCCTCGCAGATGATCTTGATCGCGCTCTTGTTCGCGCTCACCGTGCCGTCCGAGCCGAGCCCGAAGAAGACGGCGCGCGAGACGTCCGTCGGCTCGATGTCGAGGTCGGCATCGAACGGGAGGGAGAGGCCGGTCACGTCGTCCCGGATGCCGACCGTGAAGTGGCGGCGGGGGGTCGGCGTCCGGAGGTCGTCGAACACGGCCTTCACCATGGCCGGCGTGAACTCCTTCGAGCCGAGGCCGTAGCGGCCGGCGGTCACGACGGGATCGGCGGCGCGCTCGGCCGCCGCCGGCTCGCGCAGCGCCGCCAGGACGTCGAGGTAGAGCGGCTCGCCGATCGCGCCCGGCTCCTTGGTGCGATCCAGGACCGCGATCCGCCGGACGCTCCGCGGCAGCGCCGCGACGAGCGCCGCCGCGTCGAACGGGCGGTACAGGCGGACCTTCAGCACGCCGACTTTCTCGCCCCGGGCGAGCATCCAGTCGACCGTCTCGTGCGCGGTCTCCGCGCCCGATCCCATCAGGATGACGACGCGTTCGGCGTCCGGATCCCCGGCGTAGTCGAACAGGCGATACGCGCGGCCGGTCCTCGCCGCGAATCGATCCATCGTCGACTGCACGATCGCCGGCACCGCGTCGTAGAAGCGGTTCGCCGCCTCGCGCGCCTGGAAGAAGACGTCCGGGTTCTGCGCCGATCCGCGCAGCGTCGGCCGATCCGGCGTGAGCGCGCGCGCGCGGTGCGCGCGGACGAGATCGTCGTCGACCATCGCGCGCAGGTCGTCGTCGTCCAGCGTCGCGATGCGGGCGAGCTCGTGCGAGGTGCGGAAGCCGTCGAAGAAGTGCAGGAACGGGACGCGCGCCGCCAGCGTCGCGGCGTGCGCGATGCACGCGAGGTCTTGCGCCTCCTGGACCGAACCGGACGCGAGGAGCGCGAAGCCCGTCTGCCGGCACGCCATCACGTCGGAGTGGTCACCGAAGATCGAGAGCGCGTGGGTCGCGATCGCGCGCGCGGCGACGTGCATGCAGAAGGGCGTCAGCTCGCCGGCGATCCTGTAGAGGTTCGGGATCATGAGGAGGAGGCCCTGCGACGCGGTGAAGGTGGTCGCGAGCGCGCCGGCCTCGAGCGCGCCGTGGACGGCTCCGGCGGCCCCGGCCTCCGACTGCATCTCGACCACCTGCGGCACGGCGCCCCAGAGGTTCGTCCGTCCGTGCGCCGACCACTCGTCGGCGAGCTCGCCCATCGGCGAGGACGGGGTGATCGGGTAGATCGCGATCACCTCGCTCAGCCGGTGAGCGACCGATGCGGCGGCCTCGTTGCCGTCGATCGCGACCGCGTGGGGCGTGCCCATCGCAGGAAGCCCCATGCAACAACCGGCCCGCGCGCGCGTCCCGCGGCGCGCGCGCCCGCCCGGGCCGGAAGTCGAGCGCCCGTGCGGGTTTCGGACGCCGTCTCGGATGACCCGACTCCCAGGATTGGCGACGCCTCCGCCGCCGCTTTCCTTCCGCTCGGAACCGCGCCGGACGCGCTACTGCGCGAGGATGCGCGCCATGCGCAGCAGCTCGGCATCGAGCGGCTTCGACTGACGCCCGGCGTCGGCCAGCGGCGTGAAGGCGACCGCCCCATCGCGGATTCCCGCGAGATCGCCGTGCTGGCCGTCGAGGAGCCGGTCGGTGGCGGCCACGCCGAGGCGCGTCGCGAGGATCCGATCGAACGCGCCGGGAGCGCCGCCGCGCTGGACGTGGCCGAGCTTCGTGACCCGCAGATCGAAGTCGAGGCGCTCGCGATGCTCGTCGAAGTATCTCGCGAGCGCGTTCGCGTCGTGCCGTGCGCCCTCGGCGACGACCACGATCGCGTGCGCCTTGCCGCGCTGGTACGCGGCGCGCAGCTCGCGCGCGACGTCTTCGGGTGCGATGTCCACCTCCGGGATGACCGTCACCTCGGCGCCGCCGGCGATCCCGGCCATGAGCGCGAGGTAGCCGCAGTCGCGCCCCATCACCTCGACGAGGAACGCACGCTGGTGCGACGAGGCGGTCACTTTCAGACGATCGATCGCCTCGAGCGCGACGTTGAGCGCGGTGTCGACGCCGATCGTGATGTCCGAGCCGCAGAGGTCGTTGTCGATCGTCGACGCGACCCCCATCACGGGGAAACCGTGGTCCGAAAGCGCGAGCGCTCCGGACTGCGACCCGTTGCCGCCGATCACGATGAGGCCCTCGATGCCGTGGCTGGCGAGCGCCCGGATCGCCTCGCGCTGTGCCGGCTCCGTCCGGAACTCCGGACAGCGCGTGCTGCGGAGCATCGTGCCGCCCTGATGGATGATGCCGCCCACGTCACGCGGGCCGAGCGCGGTGAACCGACCGGCGATCAGCCCCTTGAAGCCGTCGCGGACGCCGTGCACGGCGACCCCGCGCGCGAGCGCCGTGCGGGTGACCGCGCGGATGGCGGCGTTCATTCCGGCGGCGTCGCCGCCGCTGGTCAGGACCGCGATCTGCGTGGGCGCGTGCATGTGCGTTCGAGACGTCCCGTCCGGCGGCCGGTCACGCGGCGTCGGACCTCGTCCGCCGATGCGTGCGCGGTCCCGCGGCCGGGCCCTTCCGGAATGCGCGGCGGATCACGGTTTGGATCCGCCGGACCCGAGCGGCCCAGCCCGTGAGCGGAAGCCGAGGACGCAGGTCGCCGTTCAGAGGTACGCTCGTCTCGCTCGAAATCGTTCTCTCGTGGATCGCCGCTGCGGCCATCGCCGGGCCCTCCCGTGCCGAATCCCTGCCGTGCAAGCGCTCTGCCACGGCGCACGCCGCCCGGACGGGGCGCAGTCGCGTCGCGCATTCGAGCGCCGGCGGCGGCGCCCTGGCCATCCGGCGCACGAGCTTCCCGACGTCCGGAATCGCGGAGTGCGCTTTTCGCGAGCGTGGGATGCGTCGCGGACCGACGTCCGCTTCAGGCGTCGATCGGGCGCTCGTCGTTCAAGGCGAGCCAGCCACGCACGATGCGATACAGCACCCACACGCCGGTCGCGATCACCAGCAGCCACGCGACCGGGATCCCGATGATCGTGATCGCGAGCAGGACCGCGACCAGCACCCAAAGGAGCGCGAACCAGAACGTCCGGATCTGCCAGCGAAAATGCGATTCGAGGAACGTGCCGCGGACGTCGCTGCGCTTCGCGTAGTTGAGGATCACCGCGAGGATCGACGGCCAGCCCGTGAGGAACGCCGTCACCACCGCCGCGGACGAGATGACCCCCATGACCGCGCTGAAGGCGTGGAGCGCGTAGATGACGTGGGTCAGGCGGACGAGCCCGGGGGCCGGCGGCCGGTGCACGGGGCCATCGCGCGCACATTTCCGGACCGCAGTCGACCGTCGCGCGCACGTACCGCGCGTCGATGCCGCGTCGATGGCGGCGCCTCAGCGCCGAAGGACCTTCGGGAGGACGAATGCGAGCCAGACGGCGGTGCCGGCGATCCATGCGACGCCCGCCCACCCGAGGTGCTCGAAGTAGGTGTGGCTCCAGTCCGCGGCGAGCCGCGCCGCCAGCGCCACGAGCAGCGCGAGCGCGAGCAGCGCGACCGCCGGCGGTCGCCCGAGAGCGAGCTCGGGAAGCTCGAGGTGGCTCAGGACCACGTGGGTCGCGACGCCGAAGCTCATGAGCGCGAAGCCGCCGATGAAGACCACGTGCAGCGCCGGCACGCGGTAGTCGGGGAACAGCGCGGAAAGCGCGAGCCCGAGCGGCATCATCCACACCGAGATCCATACCAGGCGGCGGTGGAGGCCGGGCTTCCCGGGCGGGCGCCACGCGCCCCCCGCGACCCCGAGCCCGATCGCGATCACCGCGGCGCGCACGAGCGGGGCGATCCGCGCGAAGCCCGCGACCTCCAGCGGAAAGCTCGCGAGGATCGCGACGCCGGCGGCCCCGTAGATTGCGGCGCGTCGTCGCTCGCGCGGCGACGCGAGGTCGGCGGGCGGCGGCTCCCCCGCCAGGAGCGGCAGGACGAGACCGCCCACCCCGACCGTGAAGCAGGAGAACACGCCCTGCTGGATCATCAGCGCGCCGAGCGTCGTCATCGCGGGCGCCGCAAGGTCGGACAAGCCGAGCATCACGAGCAGCGACCCGGCGACGCCGTGCAGGATGCCGATCGGCACGAGAACGAATGCGGCCGGCGGGCGGCGCTCCGCCGACGCGCCGACGAAGCGGACGATCGCGAAGCGGAGCAGGAGCGCGAAGAGCAGGAGGTACGCGAGCTCACCGGCGACCCACAGCTGCGCGGCGAGGGAGGCGGCGATCGCGACCAGGAGGGCCGCGGCGATCGCGATCTCCGTGGCCGAGGCGGAGGCCGACCGCGTGCGCCGCGGCACGGCGGTCAGCAGGAAGCCGATCGCGAAGGCCATCAGGAACGACTGCGTCTGGAGGAGGCCGTGCGCGAGGCAGGAGTAGGTCGTCGTGATGCCGCGCCAGTAGAGGACCCAGTGGCCGATCCCGACCCAGCCCAGCAGGACGGCGAGCGGGAAGAAGAGGCGGAAGGGCTCCGCGCGAGCCACTGCTGCTCCGGCGGGAGCCGAGAGCGAGCGCTCGGTCTCGGCGGCCACGGGTCTCGATTAGCAGCTCGCGGCCGCGCCGCCAGCGCTGGACGGTGCCGGCGGGCCGGGCGGGCTGGGCGCGCGCCTTCCGCTGCGACGGAGGGGCCATGCCGTCGCGCTTTCGCTCGCCGTCGGTCGGTGCAAAGACGGGCGCCCGATGCGTCGTCGCAGACTGTCGCGCGTGCTCGCGTGCGTCGTGCTCGTGATCGTCGCGCGGCGCGCCGTCGTGCCGGCGGCCGTGGCCGCGGCGTCGGCGGGCGAGCCGACGGCGAAGGCGGTGTCGGACGCGTTGCCGCCGCCGGATGGCCGCGAGCTGTACGGAGAGGCGTGCGCCGCCTGCCACGGAGCGGACGGGCGTGGCAGCACGGCGACGGGCGTGACGGTCCCGCTGCCCGACTTCACCGACTGCCGGGTGACGACCGCGGAGCCGGACTCGAACTGGCTGCCGCTCGTGGCGCACGGCGGCCCGGCTCTCGGCATGTCGAGCCAGATGCCGAGCTTCGACGGTGCGCTGACCGCCGATCAGCAGCGCGCGGTCCTCGCGTACGTGCGCTCCTTCTGCACCGATCCCGCGTGGCCCCAGGGCGACCTCAACTTCCCGCAGCCTCTCTTCGTGGGAAAGGCGTTCCCGGAGGACGAGATCGTGGTGCACGCTTCGTTCGGCGACTCGTCGAGCGCGCGCGAGCTCGCGGGCGACCTCGCGTTCGAGCGACGGGTGGGCGCGCGCGGCCAGGTGGAGATCGCGCTCCCGGCGCAGCTGGTCGACGAGAAGCACGGCGGGCCGACCGCCGGCGGCTTCGGCGACTTGACGCTCGCCTACAAGCACGTCGCCTATGCGGGTCTCGCGCCGCCCGCGATCGCGTCGCTCGCCGTCGACCTCGTGCTGCCGTCGGGCGACGCGGCGAAGGGAACGGGCGAGGGCACCGTCGCGTTCGAGCCGGCGCTCCTCGCCGGCGCGCGCGCCGGCCCGCTCATCCTGCAGACCGACTTCCGCGCGGCGCTTCCGATCGATGCGTCGTCCGCGCCGCGCGTCTTCTTCTACCGCTTCGCTCTGCAGGCGCCGCTCGGCGCGATGCGCCGCTCGCTCGTGCCCGCGCTCGAGCTCGAGACGGCGCAGCGGATCGATGGTGACTTCCACGACTACACCGCGCTCGGGCCGACGTTCTACGTACCGCTCAGCAAGCGCGGGCACGTCGCGCTCGCGCTCGGCGGCCAGGTCCCCGTGAGCGCGCACCGCCCCTTCGACTATCGCGTCAGTGCGCTCGTCCTGTGGGACTACCTGGACGGACCGCTGTGGTGAGCGGCTCGCGGACCGCGCGCGGATCGGGCGCCCGTCAAGCGGTGTGACGGATTCGCCGGCCGAGCGCGCCGCCGACCCGCAGCACGAGCTCCGTCGGAAGGAGAGGCGTGAGCGAGCTCAGGGCCCGGTTGCCGAGCCCGGGCACGCAGATCCCGCTTCCGTGCGCGAGGGCCGCGAGCGACTCCGCGACCACCGCGTCGGGCTCCATCCAGACGAACGACGGCAGACCCGAGACGTCGACGCCGCTCTGCGCGAACAGCTCCGTGTGCGTGCCGCCGGGGCAGAGCGTCTGGACGTGGACGCCGGTCCCCCGCAGCTCCTCGCGCAGCGCCTCGGTGAAGCTGTTGAGGAAAGCCTTGGTCGCGCCGTAGGTCGCGAGGAACGGGCACGGCTGGAACGCCGCGAGCGAGGACACGTTGATGACCGCGCCATCGCCGCGCGGCAGCAGCGCGCCGAGCGCCGCGTGCGTCAGGCGGACGACCGCCAGCACGTTCAGCCGGACCTCGGCCTCGTGCGACCACCGCTCGCGATCCTCGAACGCCCCGAACTCGCCGATCCCGGCGTTGTTCACGAGCAGCGCAAGGTGCGGGTCATGGGCGATGCGATGCTCGAGCGCATCCAGGTCCTCCGAACGCGTGAGGTCCGCGACGACGACGTGCACGCGGGCGCCGTGCTTCGCGCGAAGCTCGCGCGCCAGCTCGCGGAGCCGCGGGCCCCGGCGGGCGACGACCGTCACCTCGAAGCCGTCGCGGGCGAGCCGCTCCGCGAAGGCACGGCCGATCCCGGCCGAGGCCCCGGTCACGACCGCACTTCGCCTCCGTGCCGTCGTCTCGCTCGTCATGGCGTCCTCCGCTCGAGCGCGCCGAAGGCGTCGGGCAGGCGATCGAGCTCGGCCAGCGCGAAGACCGGCCCGTCGCGGCAGGCGTAGCGCCCGTCGACGTAGCAGTGGCCGCAGTGGCCCGTTCCGCATTTCATGTGGCGCTCGATCGCGAGCTCCACCCGATCGGCCGCGAGCCCCGCGCTCCGCACGAGGCGCGCGCTCGTGCGCATCATCGCCGGCGGACCGGAGATCGCGGCTCGGGTGGCGCCGATGGCCGCGACCGCCTCGCCGACGAGGTCCGTGCACGGCCCCCGAGCCCCGGCCCAGGCGGGATCGGCCAGGTCCACCGATTCGAGGACGGTCGCCGCGCGCTCGCGCCGCCACGCCGCGAGCGCGGTGCGGTGGATGCGCTCGGCCGGCGTGCGCGCCCCGTACACGATCGCGATCGGAACGCCCGGCGCGCGCGCCGCGAGCTGCAGCTCGATCGCCCGCTTGAGGGGCGAGAGGCCGCAGCCGCCCGCGATGTAGACCGTCGGCGCGTCGCGCGCGACGGTGAAGCCGCTACCGAACGGGCCGCGCAGGCCGACCCGGTCGCCGTCCGTCAAGCCAAAGAGCGCGGACGTCAGCGATCCCACGCGCCGCACGGTGAGCTCGACGAGCGGCGTGCCGCCCGCGGTGCCGGCGAGTCCCGAGATGGTGAACGCCGCCTCACCGAAGCCGAAGATCGAGAGCATCACGAACTGGCCCGGGGCCGCGGCGGCGAAAGCCGAGCCTCGCTCGTCGACGGCGAGCGCGAAGGTCCGCACGTCGGCGGCCTCGTGCGCGATCGCGGCGATGCGCGCCGGGTGGGGCCGGTATCCGGTGGTCGCGACCGCGTTCATGGTCGCGCTCCCGCCGCCCGCGGCGCCGGTCCCGGGCCCGCGAGCGCGGCGAGCCCGCGGAGCCCGCCGATCGATCCCGGGCAGGTGACGTCGCAGCGCCCGCAGCCCACGCACGCGATGCGGTCGCAGCGGTCGAATCCGCGCGCGAGCTTGTGCGTCCAGAACCGGCGCAGCCGGTCGCCGGGCTCGGGCGCCGGATGATGGCCCGACGCCTCGCGCTGGAAGCCTTCGAGCAGGCAGCTGTCCCAGGAGCGGACGCGCGCTCCCGCGACGGGCCGCCCGCGCTCGTCGCGCTCGCGGATGCCTTCGTCGCAAACCGTGAAGCACGTGCACGTGGGGCAGAGGCTCGTGCACCCGGTGCACGCGAGGCACCGGTTCGAGAGCGCGGCCCACTCGTCGCGCAGGATGGGCGGAGCCCCGATCCCGCCCTCGACGCGGGCGATCGCGCGCGCGACGAACGGGTGCGGTCGACAGGTGCTCTCCGCCGCCGCGCGCGCTCTCGCGAGCTCGCAGCGCAGGTGCGCGCTCGCCGGTCGGAGCTCCACCCCTGCCGCGGCGAGGGAATCCTCTCCGGCCGCGGTCGCGATCTCCACCGCGATCCGGTCGTCCGAGAGCACGGTCAGGTCGACGTCGAAGCCGGCCGTCGCGAAAGGCCCCGCGTCGACGTCGCGGCAGAAGCCCCCCGAGCAGGCGGAGGCGCAGTTGACGCCGATCACGAGGCCGCAGGCGCGCCGCGCGCGGTAGGCGCCGTCGTCGGCGAAGAAGCGGTCGAGCATCGCGATCGCGGTCAGGTCGCACGGGCGCACCCCGAGCAGCGCGAACGGCGCCGGCTCGGGCGCGCGATCGTCGGCGGCGTCGCCCCGCCAGCGGACCAGCACCTCGCGCTCCGGGAAGAAGAAGCGCTTCGGTCCGACCAGCGGAAGCGGGACGTCGTCGAGGGCCCAGCGCTCGCCCGCCTCGGGTGCGACCCGGCGCCACTCCGGGCCGCCGTCGGCGCGGACGACCTCGTACGCCTCGCGCTCGCGCGCGACGGCGATGCGCCACGCTTCGATCGAGCGGCGGTCCGCGACGAAGAGCTGGCGCGTCATGGCAGCGGGCTCACGGCGACCGCGCACACCTTGAGCTCCGGCATGCGCGAGATCGGGTCGAGGGCGTCGTTGGTGACGCGGTTCGAGGGCGCGTCGGCGAAGTGGTACGGCATCGCGACGACGCCCGCCGGCACCTCTTCGGAAACGACGGCGCGAGTGCACACCTCGCCGCGCCGCGACCGGACGCGCACCGGCGCCCCGTCCTTCACGGAGAGCCGTACCGCGTCCGCCGGATGGATCCAGAGAAGGCCGCGCGGGTTCTCGCGCTCGAGGAGCGGCGCACGCCGGGTCATCGAGCCGCAGCCGTACTGGTTCGCGAGGCGAATGGTCGTGAGCGCGAGCGGGAAGTCGCCGTCCACCGCTTCGGCCGGCGGCGTGTGCACGACCGGAAGCAGCCGGAAGGGTGCGTCCGGCCGACGATGGAGGACGGGCGTGCCGGGGTGGCGCCCGTCGGGACAGGGCCACTGGAGGCCGTCGCCGTCTTCCAGGCGGGCGTACGACATGCCGGCGTAGATCGGCGAGAGGCTCGCGGCCTCCGCGAAGATCGCCTCGGGGCTCGCGAGGCCGAGCGGGCGCCCGAGGCGGTCGGCGATCGCGCTCAGGATCTCCCAGTCCGCGCGCGCTTCGCCCGGCGGCGCGAGCGCGCGGCGAACGCGCTGCACGCGCCGCTCGGTGTTCGTGAACGTGCCGTCCTTCTCGGCGAACGCGGCCGCCGGGAACACGACGTCCGCGAGGCGGGCCGTCTCCGTCAAGAACAGATCGCAGACGACGAGCGCGTCGAGCGACCCGAGCGCGCGGCGAACGCCGTGCTGGGCGGGATCGGTGACCGCCGGATCTTCCCCGAGGATCAGCATCGCGCGCAGAGCGCCGTCGTGCGCCGCGTGCTGCATGGCGAGCGACGTCAGGCCGGGGCGCGCGGAGAGCGGCGTGCCCCAGGCGCGTTCGAAGCGCGCGCGAGCCGCCGGATCGGCGACCTTCTGGTAGCCGCACAGCACGTCCGGAAGGGCGCCCATGTCGCAGGCGCCCTGGACGTTGTTCTGTCCGCGCAGCGGGTTGATGCCGGCGCCGTCGATGCCGACGTGCCCGGTCGCGAGCGCGAGGTTCGAGAGCGCGATCACGTTCTCGGTGCCGCACACGTGCTGGGTCACGCCGAGGCCGTAGATGAGCATCGCTCGCGTCGTCGTCGCGTACAGGCGCGCCGCGGCCACGACGTCGCGCGCGGCGACGCCGGTCGTCGATTCGGTGCGCGCCGGATCCCAGGCGGCGACCGCGTCTCGCACGCGCTCCCACCCGACGCAGCGCTGCGCGAGGAAGCGCTCGTCCTGCCAGCCGTTCAGGAAGATCGCGTCGAGGAGCCCGCACGCGAGCGGGATGTCGGTGCCGAGGCGGAGGCGCAGGTGCAGGTCCGCGAGGCCGGCGAGGCGCGTCCGCCGCGGGTCGACGACGATCAGCCGCGCGCCCCGATCGAGCGCCGCCAGGATGCGGCCGCCGATGATGGGATGGCTGCCCGTGGGGTCGGCGCCCCACACGAGGATGCAGTCGGCGCGGTCGAGGTCCGCGATCGAGTTCGTCATCGCGCCCGATCCGAGCGTGCGGCCGAGGCCGGCGACGGACGGCGAGTGACAGACGCGGGCGCAGTGGTCGACGTTGTTGGTGCCGACGACGGCGCGCGCGAACTTCATCGCGGCAAAGGCGTCCTCGTTGGTCGCGCGCGCGCTCGCCACGATCCCGACCGCATCCGCCCCGCCATCCGCGATCGCGGCGCCCACGGCTTCGGCAGCCGCGTCGATCGCCTCCGCGAAGGACACGGGCTCGAGCTCGCGACCTTTGCGGACGAGCGGCCGCGTCAGCCGATCCGCGTGCGCGAGCGACCGGTCGGCGTTCCACCCCTTCGCGCAGAGCTGCCCGCGCGAGATCGGATGGTCGCGATCGGGATGGATCGACGTGCCGGCGTCGTCGACGCGGATGACCATCCCGCAGCCGACGCCGCAGAAGGGACAGGTCGTTCTGGTGGTGCGCGTCGCCATGTCGCCGTGCGCGCGGGTCGCAGCGCGCTTCCGCCGAGTGACGGCAGCAAGCGCCATGCCCGGATCGCCGCCGAAGCCGAGCTTGGCCGACCGTTTGCATCGGATGGTGCCCGGGAAGCGACCGCAAGGCGCAGCCGCGGTGAGCGCGGGGAGTCCGTCATGAGCGTTGCACACATCTGCTCGCGCGACGTCGACGTCGTCGAAGCGGACGCGAGCGCGCGCGACGCCGCCCGCCGCATGCTCGAGCGCGAGGTCGGCACGCTGGTCGTCCTCGATCGGAGCGGGCGGCCGGCGGGGATCGTGACCGATCGCGACCTCGCGTTTCGCGTGATCGCCGCCGGCAGACGGCCGGAGAACACGCGGGTACGCGAGATCTCCTCGGCTCCGGTCCGCACGATCGCCGAAGGTGCGTCCGTCGACGCGGCGATCACGGTCCTCCGCGAGGCCGCATGCCGCCAGCTCCCGGTCGTGAACGGAGAGGGGAAGGTGGTCGGACTCCTCAGGCTCGACGACGTGCTGTCGACCTGGGGCCTGGACGTCGGCCGATCGCGTCGTCGGCCGCTCGAACCGCTGCCGCGCCGTGGACCGGATTCGCAGAGTTGAGACTTTGGGGGCGCCGGATTCGCGCGCGCGACAAAGAGGGCATGCGATGCCCGGCGCCCTGACCGCGCGCACGGCCGCCGCTCGATGGTGATGCCATGGATGCTGTCGAAGCGAGACGCGACGACATGGTGCGGAGCCAGGTGTCCGCACGCGGCATCCGCGACCCGGCCGTGCTGCGAGCGATGCGCGAGGTGGCTCGCGAGGCTTTCCTGCCGCCCGAGCTCGCGGAGTTCGCCTACCGCGACTCGCCCTTGCCGATCGCCTGCAAGCAGACGATCTCGCAGCCCTACATCGTCGCGCTCATGACGGCCGCGCTCGCCCTCCGGCCCGGCGATCGCGTGCTCGAGATCGGCACCGGCTCCGGCTACGCGGCCGCCGTGCTCTCGCGAGTGGCGCGCCAGGTCTACACCGTCGAGCGTCACGAGGAGCTCGCGGCGGCGGCGGCCGCGCGCCTCCGCGAGCTCGGCTACGCCAACGTCTCGGTGCTGCACGGCGACGGGACGCTCGGATGGCCGGAGCACGCCCCGTACGACGCGATCGTCGTGGCCGCGGGCGGCCCCGGTGTCCCCGAGGCCCTGCTCGACCAGCTCGCGCCGGGCGGCCGCCTGGTGATGCCGATGGGCGAATCGCGCGATCTTCAGACGCTCATCCGGGTCACCCGCCGCGCCGACGGCGGGCTCGACCGCGAGGACCTCGGCGACGTCCGCTTCGTCCCGCTCGTCGGCGTCGACGGATGGCGCGACGTCGAGGAGCCGCACGCGTGGGACGGCACGCCGACGCGAGCGACGAGCCGTCCCGAGACGTTGTCGCGGCTCGTGCGTGAGAGCGCGGAGCGCTTCGACGCGATCGAGACGGCCGACGTGGGCGGCCTCGTCGAGCGCATCGGCGACGCCCGCGTGGTCTGCCTCGGGGAATCGAGCCACGGGACGTCGGAGTTCTACCGAATGCGCGCGCGCATCACCGAGGAGCTCGTCGAGCGCCACGGCTTCGACATCGTCGCCGTCGAGGCCGATTGGCCCGACGCCTGGTGCGTGCACCGCCACGTCCGCGGAATGCCGGACGGCAACCCGCTCTACGGCGGGCCCTTCGAGCGGTTTCCGACGTGGATGTGGCGGAATCGCGAGGTGGTCTCCTTCGTGCAGCGTCTCCGCTCCATCAACGAGTCGCGCGCCGGTGCGCGCCGTGCCGTCGGCTTCTACGGGCTCGACCTGTACGCGATGTTCGCTTCGATCCGCGCGGTGCTCGATTACCTCGATCGGGTGGACCCCGACGCCGCCCGCGTCGCACGCCGGCGCTACTCGTGCTTGACGCCGTGGGAGAACGATCCGCAGGCGTACGGTGCCGCGGCGGTGAGCGGCCGCTATCGGGTGTGCGAGCCGCAGGTGACGGCGATGCTGCGCGACCTGCTCGCGCGCCGCCTCGAGTACTCCGAGCGCGACGGTGAGCGCTTCTTCGACGCGTCGCGGAACGCGGCGCTGGTCGCCGACGCCGAACACTACTACCGGGCGATGTACTACGGCGGCGACCTCTCCTGGAATTTGCGCGATCGCCACATGTTCGAGACCCTCGAGGCGTTGCTCGAGTTCCACGGGCCGGGCTCGCGCGCCGTCGTGTGGGAGCACAACTCGCACGTCGGCGACGCGCGCGCGACCGAGATGGGCGTGCGGGGCCAGCTGAACGTCGGCCAGCTCTGCCGCGAGCGGTTCCGCGACGCGGCCTATCTCGTCGGCTTCGGCACGGACCGCGGGACGGTCGCCGCGGCGCACGACTGGGACGGCGCGATGGAGGTCATGCGCGTGCGCCCGTCGCACCCCGAGAGCTACGAGCGCCTCTGCCGCGAGAGCGGCGTGCCGGCGTTCTTCCTCCACCTGCGCGAGCCGACGCGGCCGGATCTGCGCCACGAGCTGACCGCGCCGCGGCTCGAGCGCGCGATCGGCGTGATCTACCGGCCGCACACCGAGCTCCAGAGCCACTACTTCAACGCGTCGCTGCCGCTCCAGTTCGACGAGTGGATGTGGATCGAGGAGACCCGCGCCGTGCACCCGGTCGGTCCGGAGGCTGCGCGCGTGCTCGCAGCGACCGGTCCGTTCGCGTCGCCGGCGGCCGGCGGCTGAGGGCGGCGGGCTCGCCCTCGGGCGAGGCGTGGGGGTGCAGCGCTTTACCGGCGACGACCGACCCGGTAGCGAGCGCGCAAGGCGGCTTCCCGATCGTGATCGAAGAGCAACGGCGCGCGACGACCGGCGGAGACCCCGTCCTGGTCGCACGCGGGCTCGGCAAGACCTACCGCATGGGCGAAGTCGAGATCCACGCGCTCCGGGGCGTCGATCTCGAGATCTTTCGCGGCGAGTTCGTCGTGCTCCTCGGGCCGTCCGGAAGCGGGAAGTCGACCCTGCTCAACATTCTCGGAGGGCTCGACGTCCCGACCGCCGGGCACGCGATCTTCCTCGACCACGATCTGAGCCGCGCGGGGGAGGCCGAGCTCACGCGCTTCCGTCGCGAGCACATCGGATTCGTCTTCCAGTTCTACAACCTCATCCCGAGCTTGACGGCGCGCGAGAACGTCGCGCTCGTGACCGACATCGCCATCCACCCCATGGATCCGCGCGAGGCGCTCGAGCTCGTCGGGCTCGGCGACCGGCTCGATCACTTCCCGTCGCAGCTGTCGGGCGGTGAGCAGCAGCGCGTCGCGATGGCGCGCGCGATCGCCAAGCGCCCGGACGTCCTGCTGTGCGACGAGCCGACGGGCGCGCTCGACTACGAGACCGGCAAGGTCGTCCTGGAGGTGATCGCGCACATCAACCGCGAGCTCGGCACGACGACCGTCGTCATCACGCACAACGCCGTCATCGCCGGCATGGCGGATCGGGTCCTCCGCCTCGCCGACGGTCGGGTCGTCGCCGCCGAGCGGAACGCGCGCAAGCTCGCGCCCGCGGAGCTCCGCTGGTGACGGCTCTCGACCGGAAGCTCCTCCGCGACCTGTCGCGGACGCGCGGGCAGGCCGTCACGATCGCGCTCGTCGTGGCGTGCGGCATCGCCGCCTTCGTGGCCTCGCTCAGCACGGGCGCTTCGCTCGTCCGCACGCGCGACCGCTACTATCGCGTCGCCCGCTTCGCCGAGGTCTTCGCCAGCCTCGAGCGTGCGCCCCTGACGGTCGCCGATCGGATCGGCCGCATCGCCGGGGTCGCCCAATCCGAGCCGCGGCTCGTCTTCGACGTGACCGTCGACGTGCCCGGATACGGCGCGCCGGTGGTCGCGCGCCTCGTCTCGATCCCCGACTCGGGGGAGTCGCGCCTCAACCGCCTCCAGCTTCGCGCCGGTCGGAGCATCGACCCGCGCCGTCGCATGGAGGTCATCGTCAACGAGGGCTTCGCGACCGCCCACCGGCTGCGGCCCGGCGATCGGGTCTGGGCGATCCTCCACGGGAAGCGCGAGGCGCTCCGGATCGCCGGCGTCGCGCTGTCGCCGGAATTCGTGTTCCCGATCCGCGGCGGCGAGCCGCTACCGGACGATCGGGCGTTCGGAGTGTTCTGGATCGGGCGGTCGGCGGTCGAGGCTGCGTTCGACATGGAGGGCGCTTTCAACGACGTGACGCTGACGCTCGCCCCGCGCGCCCGCCCGCGCGCCGTGATGGAAGAGGTCGATCGGCTGCTGGAGCCGTACGGCGGCCTGGGGGCGTACGCGCGCGACGAGCAGACGTCGAACCGGTTCCTGGCGGACGAGATCGCGCAGCAGAGCACCATGGCGACGACGATTCCGGTCGTCTTTCTGGCGGTCGCCGCCTTTCTCGTGAACGTGGTCTTGAGCCGAACGGTCACGGCGCAGCGCGAGCAGATCGCGACGCTGAAGGCGCTCGGCTACGGCAACCTGCCCATCGCACTCCACTACCTCGAGCTCGCGATCGTGATCGTCGCCGCAGGGGCGACGGCCGGCATCGCGCTCGGCGCGTGGCTCGGGAAGGCGATGACCGAGCAGTACACGCACTTCTTCCGGTTCCCGGTGCTCGCCTTCACGCTGCCGGCGGGCGCGCCGGTCATCGCGGTGGCCGTGAGCCTGCTCGCGGCCGCCGGCGGCGCCCTGTCGGCGCTCCGGCGCGTCGTGCGGCTCGCGCCCGCGGCGGCGATGCGACCGCCGTCGCCGCCGACCTACCGACACGCGCTTCTCGAGCGGCTCGGGCTCGCGCGCGGCCTCTCGCCCGAGGGACGCATGCTGCTGCGCGCGATCTCGGCGCGGCCGTTCCGCTTCGCCTTGACCGCGCTGGCCGTGTCGTGTGCGATGGCGATCGTCGTGCTCGGGCTGTTCTGGCGCGACGCGCTGGACCACATGCTCGAGGTCCAATTCGCGCTCGCCGAGCGCGGCGACGCCACGGTCGCGTTCAGCGAGCCGGTGAACGCACGCGCCGTGCGAGAGCTGGCGCGCGTTCCCGGCGTTCGGGAGGCGGAAGGCTATCGCGTCGTCCCGGTCGTGCTGCGCTCGGCGCAGCGGTCCTATCGGACCGGCGTGCTGGGGATCGCGCCCGGCGCGCGGCTTCGCCGCCTGCTCGACGATCGCCAGCGTCCGATCGAGTCGCGAGGCGGCGGCCTGCTGCTGACGCGCCAGCTCGCCGAGCATCTGCGGGTGGCGATCGGCGACACGGTGCTCGTCGACGTACGCGAGGGCAAGCGACCGCGGCTCGACGTCCCGGTCGCGGGCCTGGTCGACGACATGGTCGGGCTTTCCGCGTACATGGACGTCGAAGCGCTCCACCGCTCGCTCGACGAAGGCGATACCGTCAACGCCGCCGCGCTCCGGATCGACCGGCGGCGGGCCGCCGACGTCCACGCGCGGCTCAAGCAGATCGGCGGCGTCGCGACCGTCGCCTCGAAGGACGCCTGGCTCCGCGTGTTCGAGGAGACGACGGCCACGTTCGTGCTCTTCTTCACCGCGATCCTGACCGCCTTCGCCGTCGTGATCGCGGTCGGGGTCGTCTACAACGGAGCGCGGACCGCTCTGCAGGAGCGCGCCTGGGAGCTCGCGAGCCTGCGGGTCCTCGGGTTCACGCGCGCCGAGGTGTCGGCGCTTCTTCTGAGCGAGCTGGCGCTCGGCCTGTTCCTCGCGCTTCCGCTCGGCGTCGTGCTCGGCTGGGGCGCCGCCGTCGGATTGTCGCTCGTCCACCAGACGGATCTCTTCCGGATCCCACCCGTCGTCGCGCCGCGGACGTACGCCTACGCGGCCCTCGTGGTCCTCGGGGCGGGCGCGATCACCGCGCTGCTCGTCCGGCGGCGCATCGATCGCCTCGACCTGGTCGCGGTTCTCAAGACGCGCGAGTGATCCGATGCGGCTTCTCCGGCGTGCCCTCGCAGCGGTCCTCGTCCTGCTCGTCGTCGCGAGCGTCGCGGTGCTGTTCCGGCGGCGCCCGATTCCGGTGGACGTGGCACGCGTCGCACGGGGTCCGTTCGAGCGCACCATCGAGGAGGACGGCAAGACCCGCGTCCGAGAGCGCTACGTCGTCTCCGCGCCGGTGCACGGCCGGCTGCTCCGCATCGACCTCGAGGAGGGCGATCGTGTCGCGCGCGGGGACGCCATCGCGACGATCGTCCCGACCGCGCCGCCGCTCCTCGACGCGCGCTCGCGCGAGGAGGGAGCCGAGCGCATCTCGGCGGCGGAAGCTGCCGTGCAGCGGGCGGACGCGGCGCTCGCGCGCGCTCGCGTCGCGCTCGAGCAGGAGCAGATCGACCTCGCGCGCGCGCGGAGCCTCCGGGCGCAGGGCGTCCTCGCGCGCAACGAGCTCGATCGCGCCGAGCTGGCGGTCAACGTGCGGCTGAAGGAGGTGAGCGCCGCCGAGTTCGAGCGCGACGTCGCCGCGCACCAGCTCGAGATGGCGCGCGCGTCGCTGCGCCAGCTGCGCGAGGACCCCGCCGCCCCGGGAAGCGCGGTCGAGCCCTGGGAGATCCGGTCGCCGGTGCCGGGTCGGATCCTCCGCGTGCTGCAGAAGAGCGAGAGCATCGTGGCTTCCGGAACGGCGCTCGTCGAGCTCGCGGACCCGGAGGACCTCGAGGTCGTGGTGGACCTGCTGACCTCGGACGCCGTGCAGGTGCGTCCGGGCGCGCGGGTCGTGATCGACGGCTGGGGCGGCTCCGAGCCGCTCGCGGGGCGCGTCCGGCTGATCGAGCCGGCGGCCTTCACCAAGCTGTCGGCGCTCGGGGTCGAGGAGCAGCGCGTGAACGTGATCGTCGACATCGCGTCGCCGCCCGAGACGTGGCGGTCGCTCGGCGATGCATTCCGCGTCGACGCGCGCATCGTCGTCGATGAACGGGACGACGCGCTGCTGGTGCCGACGAGCGCGCTCTTCCGCGACGGCGACCGCTGGGCGGTGTACGCGATCGAGGGGGGCGCCGCGCGGGAGCGCTTCGTCGATCTCGGCCCGCGCGGCGATCGCGCGGCGGTGGTCGGTGCCGGCCTTTCGGAGGGCGACCGAGTCGTGGTCTTCCCGGGCGACGCCCTTTCCGACGGCGTGCGCGTCGCCGAGCGCGCACCCGACGCGGGCTGACGGTCGCCGCGCGCGATTTCGCTGCCCGGCGCCATCGAGCGTCGCACCCGCGCTGGCGCCCGCGATGCTCGCCGCGTGCCGTCTGGACTCTCGCTGCGGTGGCCGGCAAGACGACAATCGATGACGTCGCGTGCGACCGGCCGGAACGCACGGCGCGAAGGGGGTCACCGTTCGTGATCAAGGCCCGTGGAGTGATGCGCATGGTCCTCGACCGCGGACGGCCGCCCTTCGCCGTTCGTGTCGCGATCGCCGCCGCGCTCGCGTGCGCGGCCGTCGCGGTGCGCATCGGGCTTCAGCCGGTGCTCGCCGAGCTGGTGCCGTGGGTCACGTTCTTCCCCGCGATCCTGGTCGCGACCGTCGTGGGGGGCGCGCCGACCGGCGTGATGACGCTTCTCGCGTGCGCCGTTGCCGGGCAGCTGCTCTTCGTTCCCGCCGGCTGGGACCCGCTCCGCCTGAGCATCGCGGAGATCGGTTCGCTCGCCGCGTTCCTCGTGAACGGCGGCTTCCTCGTCGTCGCGGGACACGCGCTCCGGCGCGCCGTCCAGGCGCTCCGGCGCCGCACGGCCGAGGCGATCGCGGCGACGAACGCGGTCCGCGAGAGCGAGCGCACCGCGCGCGAGATCGCGGACTCGGCGCCGGCCATCCTGAGCGTCGCCGACGAGCACGGCAACTGCGTGTTCCTGAGCCGGGCGTGGGGCGAGTTCACCGGCCAGACGCCGGAGGAGGGCCTCGGCCTCGGGTGGATGGCGATGATCCATCCCGACGACGCGGCGATGGTGTCGGGGACGTTCATGTCGGCGTTCGAGCGCCGCACGCCCGCCGAGATCGACTTCCGCATGCGACGCGCCGACGGCGACGAGCGCTGGGTGATGGCGACGGTCCGTCCGTGGTGCGCTCCCGACGGCGCGTTCCGCGGCTTCGTCGGCTCGGTGGTCGACATCACGGATCGGAAGCGCGCGGAGCTCGCGCTCGCGGCGCGCGACGCCGAGCTGCGCTCGGCCCTCCGACAGATCCAGGAGGTCACCGATCACATGGCGGCCGCGGTCACGCGCTGCGGCCGCGATCGGCGCTACCTGTGGGCGAGCCGGCAGTACGGGAAGTGGCTCGGCTTGCCGCTCGAGCGCATCGTCGGGCGACCGATCGCCGAGGTGATCGGCGACGAGACGGCGCGACGCCTCGAGCCCCGCTTCGCGCGCGTCCTCGCCGGCGAGCGGGTCGCGTACGAGGAGGAACTCGAGTTCCCGGTCATCGGGCGGCGCTGGGTGAGCGGCGTCTACGTGCCGACGCGCGACGAGCGCGGCACCGTCGACGGGTGGGTCGCGGCGATCGACGACGTGACGGATCGCAAGGGCGTCGAGGAGGCGCTGCGGGAGAGCGAGGTCCGCCTGCAGGAGCAGATCGAGCGCGCGGAGGGCGCGCGGCGCGACGCCGAGCACGCCCTGGCCGCGGTCCGCGAGGCGAATCGCCGGAAGGACGAATTCCTGGCGATGCTCGCGCACGAGCTGCGGAATCCGCTCGCGCCCATCCGGAACGCCGTCGCGGCGATGCGGACGCTTCGCCTCGACGACGCGCAGCTCGACCGCGTGCGCGACATCGTCGATCGCCAGGTGACGCACATGACCCGGCTCGTCGACGATCTCCTCGACGTGTCGCGGATCACGCGCGGCAAGATCAAACTCGAGCGCGCGCCGATCGCGCTCTCGGACGTGATCGAGGAGGCGATCGAGTCGGCGCGGCCGCTGATCGAGCAGCACGAGCACACGCTCTCGCTCGCGCTCGAGCCGACGCCGATCGCGCTCGAGGGCGACCGCGCCCGCCTCGTGCAGGTCGTGGCGAACCTGCTCTCGAACGCGGCCAAGTTCACGCCGCGCGGCGGGCACATCGTCGTCGAGACGGCGCGCGCCGACCGCCGCGCGCTCATCAAGGTGCGCGACACGGGCATCGGCATCCCGCGCGAGCGCCAGGACGAGATCTTCGAGCTCTTCGCCCAGGAGGAGTCGACGCTGGCGCGGTCGCAGGGCGGCCTCGGGATCGGCCTCACGCTGGTGCGCCAGCTGGTCGCGCTGCACGGCGGCACGGTGGCGGTCGAGAGCGAGGGGCGCGGGCGCGGGTCCGAGTTCACGATCGCGCTGCCCGCGCTCGTGGCATCCGAGCTCGCCGCGAGCGCGAGCGCCGCCGACGCGTCGAGCCCTTCGGCGAGCGGGGCTCTGCGCGTGCTCGTCGTGGAGGACAATCCGGACGCGGCCGAGAGCTTCGCGATGCTCCTCGATCTCGAAGGGCACGACGTGCGTGTCGCGCACCACGGCGTGCAGGCGCTCCGGCTGCTCGACGACTTCACGCCGCACGTCGCGTTCCTCGACATCGGGCTCCCGGAGATGACGGGATACGAGCTCGCGAAGCGGATGCGCGCGGATCCGCGGCTGCGCGGCGTCGTGCTGGTCGCGTTGACCGGCTACGGCGGCGAGGAGGACAAGCAGCAGGCGCGCGCCGCCGGCTTCGACCATCACCTGACGAAGCCGGTCGAGCACGGGGTCGTGACGGCGCTCCTCGCCGCGTACGGGTGCGCCAGCGGCCCGGCCCGCGACACGCGCGTCGTCCACTGAACCGAGCGGCGCCGCCTTGACCGCGCGCCGCCGCGCGCGCTACGAAGCCGCGGCCGCGGCGGCCCGCCCGCCCGGGGCAGCGCGCATGGGCTCCGCTCTCTCCGCGATCGTCGTCACCGTCGTCTTCAGCGCGATCGGCGTGGTCGGGGACAGCTTCCTGAAGCTCGCGAGCGAGCAGCCGAACTCGTATCTCACCCGCTCGTTCGCCATCGGCTTCGCGGTGTACGCGTCGACCGCGTTCGGGTGGGTGTACGTGATGAAGCATTTGAAGCTCGCGACGATCGGCGTGTTCTACAGCGTCACGATGATCGTGCTCCTCACCGCCGTCGGCGGCCTGTTCTTCAAGGAGCGCCTCGCCCTCCAGGAGGTCGTCGGAATCCTGCTCGGCGTCGCCGCGCTCGCGCTCCTCGCCCGCTTCGCGTGAGCGCGTGCGGGGGATGGGAGTCCCCTTCTCAAGGGCGCTGCCCGGAGCGCCGAAGCGTCCTGGAAGGGGCGGCATCGGACCATGGGCGCAATCGGCCTTGCGAGCCGTTCCTCCGGGCGCGTTCGTAGGGCGGCCGATCCGGCGGACGGCGAGGCGACCGCCCGGGATCGCGCCGCAGCGTACGACGACGAGAACCTGGAGCTGTGCGCGCGCGGCGGTCGGGCGATCTGCTGGCTCTGGCTCGCGGTCACGCCGCCGTTCCTGGCCGTCGACCTCGCGCGGTTTCCCGCGGACGCCGTGCCCATGCTCCGGACGCGCATCGCCTGCGTGGCGATCACGATCGCGTTGCTGCTCGTGCTCCGGACCGAGGCCGGTCGGCGCTGGTCGCGCTGGCTCGTTTTCGGCTTCGGCCTCGTCGGCGGCGCGTCCACCTTCTTCATGATGGCCCAGAGCGGCGGCCACGGGAGCCCGTACTTCGCCGGCATCGGGCTCGTCATGCTCGGCACCGCGCTCGTCATGCCGTGGTCGGCCGCGTGGACGTGGTCGCTCTGCGGGGCGCTCATCGCGCTCTACCTCGCGTGCTCGGCGGCGTTCTTCCCGCTCGGCGACGGCCGTCTCTTCGCGAACGACCTCCTGTCGTACGTGGCGACGGCGATGATCGCCGGCTTCGCGACGGTCGGACGATCGCGGCTCCGCGTGCGCGAGTTCGCGAGCCGCTGGGAGCTCGAGTGCAGCCAGGAGCTCCTGCGCCGGCAGTCGGAGGCGGAGCGCGTCGCGCGCTTCGAGGCCGAGACCGCGAACGCCACCAAGGACGAGTTCCTCGCGACGCTGTCGCACGAGCTCCGGACGCCCCTCAACGTGATCCTCGGCTACGCCGAGATGGCGCAGGACCCGGCACTCGGGCACGACCAGGCGCGCGAGCTCATGGCCGCGCTCGAGACGACGAGCCGTCAGCTCCTCGACATGATCACGGACACGCTCGACATCAGCCGGCTCCACGCCGGGCACACGGCGACGCAGATCGAGCGGGTGCGGCTGCGAGCCTTCTGGGAGCAGCTCCACGCGCGGTGCGCGAAGCTGCCGCGCCGCCCCGAGGTCGCGCTGTCCTGGCAGGCCGACGTGCCCGACGTCGTGCTGCGGACGGATCCGCGGAAGCTCCTCGTCATGCTCCGGAACGTGATCGGCAACGGCCTCAAGTTCACGGAGGCCGGCGGCGTCCGGGTGACCGCGGTCGTCGAGGACGTGGCGCTCGCTTTCCGGGTGGAGGACACCGGGATCGGGATCCCGCCCGCCGACCGGGAGCGCATCTTCGAGATGTTCCAGCAGCTCGACGCTTCCGACACGCGCCGCTACGGCGGGGTCGGCCTCGGCCTGTACATCGTGCGGCGCTTCGCCGATCAGCTCGGCGCGACCGTTCGGGTCGCGAATGCCGAGCAGCGGGGCTCGGTCTTCACGATCGCCGTGCCGATCGACGCGTCCGCACGCCGCGCCGCCTGACGCGACGGAGACGGCACACGCCTCGCGAGAGCGATTCACCGCCCGGGTACGAGGAAGAATCGTCGTTGTAAAGGGTGCAGGATGGCGGACGCTCTCGCCCGCAACTTCGCCGAGTTACGAAGCGGCATGCGCGTTGCTCCATGGCCTGCGCATGGCGGTCGGCGACAAAAGGCCGACGCCGGCGGAGGTCCTGCTGGTCAGCGCGGACGAGCGCGTGCGCCGGGCGGTAGCCGAAGCGCTCCGCGCGGAGGGCTATCCTTTGCGCTCGGCGTCGTCCGCGGCCGAGGCGCGCGCCGATGTGACGCGCGAGAAGGCGCCGTGCATCGTCATCTACTTCATGACGCACGACGATGACGGAGCGGAGTTCTTGATTGACCATCGCGGCGATCCCCGTACGGCGGTGATTCCGGTCGTCCTGTTCTCGGCGGGATGGCACGAGCCGTTCCCGGATCCGTCGCCGCCGATGCTCGCCGCGCTGATCCAGTTCGTGGAGCAGCATTGCGACCGCGCTCCGCGAGCCGGCGCCGGCGCGCGGAGCGACGTCGCGCCGCGCTGATCGGTCGCGGGCGCGCACGTGGTGCGACCGGTGCACGACCTTCTCGGCCGCATGGAAGCCCGTTCGGACGATCGCGTCGTTGACTCACGTCCAGCGCGTCGCCAACATCGCCGGGGGTGCCCGCCGTGATGTTCCCCGAGCAGCCGATCCTCGTCGTCGACGACCACTCCGACGTGAAGGAAGCGATGCGAGCGGTCCTCGAGGCCGAGGGCTACCGCGTCCTGACGGCGGACAGCGGCCTCCAGGCGCTCGAGCTCCTCGAGCGCGGCCTGCGGCCCGCACTCATCATCCTCGATCTCATGATGCCGGAGATGGACGGCTGGGAGTTCCGCGCGCGCCAGCTCGCGCGGCGCGATCTCGCCGCGATCCCTACGATCATCTATTCCGCCGGCATCGCGGTCCGGAGTGCGGCGCGTGACCTCGGTGCCGCCGCCGCGTTCCAGAAGGGCGACGACCTGACGGAGATGCTGAAGGCCGTGGCCGCGGTCTGTCTCCGTCCCGGCGGAGACGTGTAGCCGCCGCTCTTCGACGAGGCGCGCCGGCGCATCGCGTGCGCGGCGTTCAGTCGCCGCGCAGGGCGTTTCCGTCGAGCGCGGTCGCGAGCTGACGGAGGACGTCGCGCGCGGTGACCGGACGCGCTCCGTCGTCGGCGGGCGGCTTCCCGCCCTTTCCGCGCAGGAGCGACAGGTCGACGTCGCGCGCGCGTGCCCGCAGCGCGCCGACGGTCGCGGAGGCGCGCCCGCCGGCGACCTCGATCGCATCCGAGTGGAACCACCGGAGCGCGTTCGCGTGCGTGATCTTCTCGACGTCGTCGTCGGGGACCCCGGCGAGGCTCGCCAGGAGACGCTCGGGCGCGGTCGGCCACGTGCTGTCCGAGTGCGGGTAGTCGCACTCCCAGGCGATCCCGTCGACGCCGATCGCGTCGCGCTCGCGGATACCGGTCGCGTCGTCGATGAAGCAGGTGAGGAAGTGCCGGCGGAACACCTCGCTCGGCTTCTTCCCGCCGAGGCTCCAGCGCGTCCAGAAGCGGTGGCGCTCGTTCAGGTAGTCGATGCGCTCGAGGAAGTACGGGATCCAGCCGATGCCGCCCTCCGAGAGCGCGATGCGGAGCTCGGGAAAGCGGTCGAAGACGGGCGAGAACACGAAGTCGGCCGCGGTGTGGAGGGTCGCGATCGGGACGCCCGCCATCATGGTCTCGGGCGCCGAGTCGCCGGACGGCGGCGCGGGCTGCCACACGCTTCCGATGTGGATGGCGAGCACGACCGCTTCGTCGCAGCACGCCTTCCACAGCGCGTCCCAGGCGCGATCGTGGATGCTCGGGAGCCCGATCAGGGTCGGGTTCTCGACGAACACGACCGCGTGGCACCCCTTGCGCGCGACCCGCCGGACCTCTTCGGCCATGAGCCCGATGTCCCACAGCGGAAGCTGGGCGAGCGGGAGGAATCGCCCCGGGTAGGCGGCGCACCACTCGTCGACGTGCCAGTCGTTGTACGCCTGCTGCATCACGCGCGCGGTCGCCTTGTCGGCCGCGCGTGTCCAGAGGAGCCCGCAGAAGGACGGGAACGAGCCGAAGCACATCGACGCGAGGACGCCGTTCGCGTCCATGTCGCGGACGCGCTCGTGGACGTCGAAGCAGCCGCGGCGCATCTGCCCGTAGCTCGTCGGCTCGAAGCCGTACTCCTCGGGCGGCCGTCCGGCGACGGCGTTCAGGCCGACGTTGGGCCGTAGGATTCCCTCGTACTGCCAGACGTCGTCGCCCGCCGGGGTGCGGACGACGCGCGGCGCCTTGTCGCGGTACGCCGCCGGCACGTGTCGCTCGAACATGTCGGGCGGCTCGACGACGTGGTCGTCGACGCTCACGAGCACGAGATCCTCGAGGTTCACGGTGTCCTCCTGGTTCGCGTCCGCCGAAGCAGTACCCCGCGCGCCCGGCCCGCTCAACGGCGATCGAGGCGGTTCTTGTCGGCGATCGCGTACAGGATGAGGAGGAAGGCGACGAGCCGGAGCACGTAGAGGTACACGCGCTCCTCGACGAGCTGGTCGGAGAGCGAGAGCGCGAGATGCTGCACCGCGAGCAGAGCGAAGGCCGCTGCGAAGATCGCGAACAGACGGTCCCGCGTGTCGCGCCACGAGCGCAGGAAGAGGAGCGCGACGACCGCGTAGCCGGCGACGATCATCCCCGACATGACCTGCAGCACGTTGCGGGCCGTCATCTCGCCTCCCAGACGAGCCCGTAGATGAGGAGGGCGAGGCCGACGACGACGGGCATCGAGCGGACCAGCGACAGATCGACGTCGGGGAGCACCGCCAGGTCGATGTAGAGAAGGACGTTGTTCAGGAAGAGGCATGCGAAGCAGAGGAAGCTCCAGAGGAGGAGCCGCGCCCGCGTCTCCCGGAACCCTCGCAACAGGAGGACGGCGCACGCGAGGCTCGTGAGCGCGCACAGCACGTATACGAGCTTGCCCATCAGTCCTCCTTCTTCCGGATGCGGAACGCATCCGCGAAGACGCGGACGTCCCGCACCGGAGCCGAGAAGATGAACTCGATCAGCGAAGTTCTGCGCTCCAGGTACGTGACCGCGAGCTGGCGGATCACCTCGTCTTCGGGGGCTGCCGCGGCGTAGCGGTAGCCCACCGCGTCCCCCTCCGCGGACGCCTCCAGCAGGCCGCCCGCGTTGAGGTCTGCGAGGCGGCGCGCCGCCGACCCCGGATCGATCCGGAGCTCGGTGCCGACGCCGACCGGCGTCCACACCCGGGGCGCCGTCCGGTGCAGCAGCAGCATCACGTCGAGCTGCTCGACCGAGTCGATGTGCCGGCGGACGAAGTCCTGAACGGCGGAGGGAATCCCGGAATGATCCATCCCGCGTGGAGCCCGCATGGGACCAGGAACGCGGCGGGGTGACAAGCCGGGTTGGCGGGCGCGTTGCGCCCTGCGAGGGCGCGCGGTCTCGTCGACGGCCGCGCAGCACCGCGTCGTAACAGGGGAAAAACCGCGCGGCCGACGATAAGGGGGAGTAGGCACACAGCAGGGTTGCTGACAAACTGCCGCCCAGGCTGCGCGCCGCGCCGAAGGAGTGCGCCCGGCGCAACGAGGGAATCAATGGCGAACGGTGAGGCCCGGCAAGGGCATGGTGAGGCGGGGGTTTCCGAAGCGCTGGGCTCGGCGCACCTCCTCTCACGGTCCATGGCGCGCCGGAACGGCGTCGAGGGCGACGGCGCGGGTCTCGACAAGCGACGTCTCCTGACCGCCCTCTCCGCGCTCAAGCGCGGGTCGTTCCGCTTCCGCCTGCCCGAACACTACGACGGGCTCGACGGCAAGATCGCCGAGGCCTTCAACGAGGCGATCGAGCTCAACGAGCGCATGGCGAGCGAGCTCGAGCGCCTGTCCCGGATGGTCGGCCGCGAGGGCAAGATCGACCAGCGCGCTTCGCTCGGCGACGTGACCGGCGCGTGGGCCGAATCGATCGAATCGATCAACAGCCTGATCGCCGACGTCGTCCACCCCACGAGCGAGACTGCGCGCGTGATCGGCGCCGTCGCGCGCGGCGACCTGTCGCGCACGATGGCTCTCGAGGTGAACAACCGGCCCCTCAAGGGCGAGTTCCTCCGCATGGCCAAGACCGTCAACACGATGGTCCAGCAGCTCGGCTCGTTCGCCTCGGAGGTGACGCGCGTCGCGCGCGAGGTCGGCACGGAAGGGAAGCTCGGCGGGCAGGCGAAGGTGGTCGGCGTCGCCGGCACGTGGAAGGACCTGACCGACAGCGTGAACTTCATGGCCGGCAACCTGACGGCCCAGGTCCGGAACATCGCCGAGGTCACGACCGCCGTCGCGAACGGCGACCTCTCGAAGAAGATCACCGTCGACGTCGAGGGCGAGATCCTCGAGCTCAAGAACACCATCAACACGATGGTCGATCAGCTGCGGTCATTCGCGTCGGAGGTGACGCGCGTCGCGCGCGAGGTCGGCACGGAAGGGAAGCTCGGCGGGCAGGCGGACGTGAAGGGCGTCGCCGGCACGTGGAAGGACCTGACCGACTCCGTGAACTTCATGGCCGGCAACCTGACGGCCCAGGTCCGCAACATCGCCGACGTGACGACCGCCGTCGCCAACGGCGACCTCTCGAAGAAGGTCACCGTCGACGTCAAGGGCGAGATCCTCGAGCTCAAGAACACCGTCAACAAGATGGTCGACCAGCTCTCGTCGTTCGCCGCCGAGGTGACGCGCGTCGCGCGCGAGGTCGGCACGGACGGGAAGCTCGGCGGGCAGGCGGACGTGAAGGGCGTCGCCGGCACGTGGAAGGACCTGACCGACTCCGTGAACTTCATGGCGTCGAACCTGACGGCGCAGGTCCGGAACATCGCCGACGTGACGACCGCGGTCGCCAACGGCGACCTCTCGAAGAAGATCACCGTCGACGTGAAGGGCGAGATCTCCGAGCTCAAGAACACCATCAACACGATGGTGGACCAGCTCCGGTCGTTCGCGTCGGAGGTGACGCGCGTCGCGCGCGAGGTCGGCACGGAAGGGAAGCTCGGCGGGCAGGCGGACGTGAAGGGCGTCGCCGGCACGTGGAAGGACCTGACCGACTCCGTGAACTCGATGGCGTCGAACCTGACGGTCCAGCTGCGCGACGTCTCCAAGGTCGCGACCGCGATCGCGACCGGCGACCTCGGCCAGAAGATCACCGTCGACGTCCGCGGCGAGATCCTCCAGATCAAGAACGTCATCAACACGATGGTCGACCAGCTCTCGTCGTTCGCGTCGGAGGTGACGCGCGTCGCGCGCGAGGTCGGCACGGAAGGAAAGCTCGGCGGCCAGGCCGACGTGAAGGGCGTCGCCGGCACGTGGAAGGACCTGACCGACTCCGTGAACTCGATGGCGCGCAACCTGACCGGCCAGGTGCGCAACATCGCCGAGGTGACGACCGCGGTCGCGAAGGGCGACCTCTCGAAGAAGATCACGGTCCACGTGAAGGGCGAGATCCTCGAGCTGAAGGACACGATCAACACGATGGTGGACCAGCTCTCGTCGTTCGCGTCGGAGGTGACGCGCGTCGCGCGCGAGGTCGGCACGGAAGGGAAGCTCGGCGGGCAGGCGGACGTGAAGGGCGTCGCCGGCACGTGGAAGGACCTCACCGACTCCGTGAACTTCATGGCGTCGAACCTGACCGGTCAGGTCCGGAACATCGCCGAGGTGACGACGGCCGTCGCGAACGGCGACCTGTCCCGCAAGATCGACGTGCACGTGAAGGGCGAGATCCTGGAGCTGAAGGACACGATCAACCGGATGGTCGACCAGCTCCGGTCGTTCGCATCGGAGGTGACGCGCGTCGCGCGCGAGGTCGGCACGGAAGGGAAGCTGGGCGGGCAGGCCGACGTGAAGGGCGTCGCCGGCACGTGGAAGGACCTGACCGACTCGGTGAACTCGATGGCCGGCAACCTGACCGGCCAGGTCCGCAACATCGCCGACGTGACGAAGGCGGTCGCCGCCGGCGACCTGTCGAAGAAGATCACCGTCGACGTGAAGGGCGAGATCCTCGAGCTGAAGGCGACGATCAACACGATGGTCGATCAGCTGAGCTCGTTCGCCTCGGAGGTGACGCGCGTCGCGCGCGAGGTCGGCACGGAAGGGAAGCTCGGCGGGCAGGCGAACGTGAAGGGCGTCGCCGGGACGTGGAAGGACCTGACCGACAGCGTGAACTTCATGGCCGGCAACCTGACCGGCCAGGTCCGGAACATCGCCGCGGTCACGACCGCGGTCGCGAACGGCGACCTCTCGAAGAAGATCACGGTCGACGTGAAAGGCGAGATCCTCGAGCTCAAGAACACGATCAACACGATGGTCGATCAGCTCCGGTCGTTCGCGTCGGAGGTGACGCGCGTCGCGCGCGAGGTCGGCACCGAAGGGAAGCTCGGCGGCGAGGCGAAGGTCGAGGGCGTCGCCGGCACGTGGAAGGACCTGACCGACTCCGTGAACTCGATGGCCTCGAACCTGACCGGCCAGGTCCGAAACATCGCGGCCGTGACGAAGGCGGTCGCGAACGGCGACCTGTCGAAGAAGATCACGGTCGACGTGAAGGGCGAGATCCTCGAGCTCAAGAACACGATCAACACGATGGTCGATCAGCTGAGCTCGTTCGCGTCCGAGGTGACGCGCGTCGCGCGCGAGGTCGGCACGGAAGGGAAGCTCGGCGGCCAGGCCGACGTGAAGGGCGTCGCCGGCACGTGGAAGGACCTGACCGACAACGTGAACTTCATGGCCGGCAACCTGACCTCCCAGGTGCGCGGCATCGCGAAGGTCGTGACCGCGGTCGCGAACGGCGATCTCAAGCGGAAGCTCATCCTCGAGGCGAAGGGCGAGATCGAGGCGCTCGCCGAGACGATCAACGGCATGATCGAGACGCTCGCGACCTTCGCCGAGCAGGTGACGACGGTCGCCCGCGAGGTCGGCGTGGAAGGGAAGCTCGGCGGACAGGCGCGCGTGCCCGGCGCCGCCGGCACGTGGAAGGACCTGACCGACAACGTGAACCAGCTCGCCGCCAACCTGACGACCCAGGTGCGAGCGATCGCCGAGGTGGCGACGGCGGTGACGAAAGGTGACCTGACGCGGTCGATCACGGTCGACGCGCGCGGCGAGGTCGCGGCTCTCAAGGACAACATCAACGAGATGATCCGCAACCTGAAGGACACCACGCAGAAGAACGCGGAGCAGGACTGGCTGAAGACGAACCTCGCGAAGTTCAGCCGCATGCTGCAGGGCCAGCGCGACCTGCTGACGGTCGGCAAGCTGATCCTCTCGGAGCTCGCGCCGCTCGTCTCGGCGCAGCACGGCGTCCTCTACACCCTCGACCTCGACACGAGCGAGGTGGAGCCCGAGCTCCGGCTGCTCGCGAGCTACGCACATCGCGCGCGGCCCGAGGACCCCGGGTCGTTCCGGCTCGGCGAGGGCCTCGTCGGGCAGTGCGCGCTCGAGAAGACGAAGATCCTGATCGACAACGCGCCGGAGGACTACGTCCGGATCTCGTCGGGTCTGGGCGGGGCGCGACCGGCGAACATCATCGTCCTCCCGGTCGTGTTCGAGACGCAGGTGAAGGCGGTGCTCGAGCTCGCGTCGTTCGAGCGCTTCAGCACGACGCACCAGGCCTTCCTCGACCAGCTCACCGAGACGATCGGCATCGTGCTCAACACGATCGAGGCGACGTCGCGCACCGAGGACCTCCTCAAGCAGTCGCAGTCGCTGGCGCGCGAGCTCCAGAGCCAGCAGGAGGAGCTCCAGGAGACGAACCAGAAGCTCGAGGAGAAGGCGGCGCTCCTGGCGGAGCGGAACTTCGAGGTCGAGCGCAAGAACCAGGAGGTCGAGCAGGCGCGCCAGGCGCTCGAGGAGAAGGCGACCCAGCTCGCCCTCACCTCGAAGTACAAGTCCGAGTTCCTCGCGAACATGTCGCACGAGCTCCGGACGCCGCTCAACTCGCTGCTGATCCTCTCCGACCAGCTCGCGAAGAACCCCGACGGCAACCTCTCGCCGAAGCAGATGGAGTTCGCGAAGACGATCCACGCTTCCGGCAACGACCTGCTCACCCTGATCAACGACATCCTCGATCTGTCGAAGATCGAGTCGGGCACGGTCAGCGTGGACGTCGGCGAGCTCAAGTTCGCGGACCTGCGCGAGTACGTCGAGCGCACGTTCCGGCACGTCGCCGACTCGCGCGGCCTCGGCTTCGCGATCGAGGTCGACCCGCGCCTTCCGAAGTCGATCCACACCGACTCGAAGCGTCTCCTCCAGGTGCTCAAGAACCTGCTCTCGAACGCCTTCAAGTTCACCGAGAGGGGCGGCGTGTCGCTCTCCTTCGAGGTGGCGGCGAGCGGCTGGAGCCCGGACAACGACGCGCTGAAGCGCGCCGGCTCCGTACTCGCGATCTCCGTCAAGGACACCGGCATCGGGATCCCGGCGGAGAAGCACCAGATCATCTTCGAGGCCTTCCAGCAGGCCGACGGCAGCACCAACCGCCGCTACGGCGGAACGGGCCTGGGCCTGGCCATCAGCCGCGAGATCGCGCGCCTGCTCGGCGGAGAGATCCGGCTCGTGAGCAGCTCGGGCGTCGGCAGCACCTTCACCGTGTACCTGCCGCAGGAGTACGCGCCGCCGGCGGTCCGCAAGGTGGACGCGCCGCGCCACGTGCCCGCGACGACGCCGCTCGAAGTCCCCGCGATCGCCGACCCGCGTGCCGAGCCGGCGATCGACGACGCCGCGCTCGTGAACCCGCTCGGGGACGATCGCGACGACATCTCCTCGGACGACCGCGTGCTGCTCCTCGTCGACAACGACGAGAACTTCGCGCGCTTCCTTCTCGATCTCGCGCACGAGCACGGCTTCAAGGGGCTCGTGACCGCGCGCGGCGCGGACGCGATCGCGCTCGCGCAGGAGTACCGCCCGCACGCGATCACTCTCGACCTCCACCTGCCCGACATCGACGGCTGGAAGGTCCTCGAGCGGCTCAAGGCCGACGTCCGCACGCGCCACATCCCGGTCTACGTCATCTCGACCGACGAGGAGGCCGGGCGCGGCCTCCACGTGGGCGCTCTCGGCGTCGTCACCAAGCCGATCAAGACCAAGGAGGTGCTCGACCAGGCGTACAGCGCGATCCGCGAATACCTGGATCGGCCGAAGCGCGACCTGCTCCTGGTCTCGGCGAACGGCGCGACGGCCGGCATCGTCGACCTCATCGACCGCGACTCGCTGCGGATCGTCCGCGCCGCGAGCGGCACCGAGGCGGTCGACGCCGTGCAGGACGCTTCCTTCGATTGCGTCGTGATCCAGGACGGCCTCGGGGACATGTCGGGCGTCGAGCTCTGCGAGGCGATCGACCGCGCCGGCGGCGAGGCGCGGCCGCCGGTCGTGCTCTACTCGGCATCCGAGCTCACCGAGGACGACGAGAGCGTGCTGCGCCGCCTCCGCCACCGCATGGCGGTCTGGCAGGTGCGTTCGCCCGAGCGGCTCCTCGACCGGGTCGCGCTCTTCCTCCACTGGCCGGTCGGCGAGCTGTCCGAGGAGCGCCGGCGGATGGTCGTGCAGCTCCACGAGAGCAACACCGTTCTCGCCGGCCGGAAGGCGCTGGTCGTCGATGACGACATCCGCAACATCTTCGCGCTCACCAGCGTGCTGGAACGCGAAGGGATGGTCGTCGTCTCCGCGGAGACCGGCCGCGACGCGATCGACGTCCTCGAGCGCGACGGAGGCATCGAGATCGTCCTGATGGACATCATGATGCCGGAGATGGACGGCTACGAGACGATGCGCGAGATCCGGAAGCGCCCCGCGTTCCGGGATCTGCCGATCATCGCCGTGACCGCCAAGGCCATGAAGGGCGACCGCGAGAAGACGATCGAGGCGGGCGCCTGGGACTATCTTTCGAAGCCGGTCGACAGCGAGCAGCTGTTCGCGGTGCTGCGCGGCTGGCTCCACCGCTGAGGTCGGGATTTGAGCGCGCCCCTGAGAACCCGGTCCGAGCCCGCCGTCCCGCCCGCCGTCGTGGCCGGCGCCCACATGCCTGGACGCGACGGCGGAGGGCTCGCCCGCCCGAGCATCCTCATGGTCGACGATCGCCCGGAGCGCCTGCTGACTCTCCGCGCCGTCCTCTCGAGCCTGGACGCCGACATCGTGACCGCGGGCTCCGGCCGCGAGGCGCTCCGTCACGTGCTGCAGCGCGACTTCGCGGCGATCCTTCTCGACGTCAACATGCCCGGGATCGACGGCTTCGAGACGGCCGCGCTGATCCGTCAGCGGAAGCAGTCGGAGCGGACTCCGATCCTGTTCATCACCGCGTACAGCGAGGACATGCACGTCGCGCGCGGCTACTCGATCGGCGCGGTCGACTACATCGTCGCGCCGGTCGACCCGGAGGTCCTCCGTACGAAGGTCGGCGTGTTCGTCGACCTCTTCAACGCCGCGCAGAAGCTGCGCGCCCACGCGCAGGCGATGGAGCGGCGCGTGACGCAGCTCCAGCTCCTCACGCGCTGGTCGCTCGCGATCAACTCGGCGAGCTCTGCGGACGAGATCCTCCAGACCGCGATCGTCGCGGGCCTCGAGATCCTCGGGAGCGCGACCTGCGCCGCGGGCCTCCTGCGACCGGACGGTCGCATCCACGGCGGGTGCGTCGCGACGCCCGGTCCCACGATTCGCCCGGCGTCGCCGGAAGGCGCTCTCGTCCTGACCGACCTGTGCGAGCGCCTGAGCCAGACCGGCCATGTGCTCCGCGTCGACACGGGAGCGCTCAGCGGCGACGGCTCGCTCGCCGCGATGGCGTCGAGCGGCTTCGCCGGCCGGCACGTGATCGCGACCCCGCTCATCGGACACGGCGGCCGGCGCATGGGCATCGTCTGCGCGGCGACCGACCATGCCGACGAGGTCACCGAGGAGGCCGAGGCGTTCCTCCTGCAGCTCGGCCAGATCACCGCCACGGCGGTCGAGAACCTCCTCTTCAGCCAGGCGCACGAGGCGAACGCGCTCAAGGAGGAGTTCGTCGCGACGCTCTCGCACGAGCTCCGGACCCCGCTCACGGCCATCCTGGGCTGGGTTCGGCTCCTCCAGAAGGCGCCCGACGACGTGCCGATCCTCCAGCGCGGCATGGAGGTCATCGAGCGCAACGTGCGCGCGCAGTCGAAGCTGATCGACGACCTGCTCGACATCTCCCGCATCACGGCGGGCAAGGTGCGTCTCGCGATCCAGCCGGTCGCGGTTCGCGACCTCGTCGAGAGCTCGATCGAGGCGGCGCGACCGATGGCGGAGGCGAGCGGGCTCGCGCTCCTCCTGCGGTGTGCCCCCGGCATCGACCGCATCCCGGCCGATCCCGAGCGTCTCCAGCAGATCGTGTGGAACCTGCTCACGAACGCGATCAAGTTCACGCCGCGCGGCGGACGGATCGAGATCGACGTCGAAGCCGACGGCCCGAGGGTCTCCATCCGCGTGCGCGACAGCGGGAAGGGCATCGCGCGCGACTTCCTGCCGCACGTCTTCGAGCGCTTCCGGCAGGCGGACAGTGGGACGGCGCGCGGGCACGGCGGCCTCGGGATCGGGCTCGCGGTCGTGCGCCAGCTCGTCGAGCTGCACGGCGGCAGCGTCACCGCGGAGAGCGACGGCGTCGGTCAGGGCGCGACCTTCACGGTTCGGCTTCCGGCGCGCGCGTCCGCGATCCGGGCGGCCGAGGCGTGCGTCCGCACCGACGGCGGCCGGGGCGACGGCGCCGGCGTCGCGGCGGTCGACTCCGCGGTCGAGCTGCGCGGCGTGCGGGTCGTCGCGGTCGAGGACGACGCCGACGCGCGCGAGCTCGTGCAGGAGATCCTCGCGACCGCCGGAGCCGAGGTCCGCGTCGCGGACTCCGTGCGCGAGGCGCTCGCGATCCTCGACCAGTTTCCCGCGGACGTGCTGGTGAGCGACATCGGGATGCCGGGCGAGGACGGCTGGGGGCTGATCGAGCGCGTCCGGGCGCGCCGCCCCGCGGCGGAGCTCCCCGCGGTCGCGCTGACCGCGTACGCGGGCGACGCGGACCGCGCGCGGGCCGCGCGCGCCGGCTTCCAGGCCTACCTCTCGAAACCGGTCGAGCCGGTCGAGCTGCTCTCGTGCGTCGCCCGTCTCGCGGCGGGAAAGGCGGCGCCCGCCGGCGTCCTCGGCGTGCCCGCGACCTCCGCGCTCGCCGACCCTTCGCGCGACGACTGAGCGACGCGGTCGCCGGTCGCGAGGCTCCTACCGGGGTCGCTTCGATCCGGGGCCGTTGCCGTCGTGGCCGTTCGCCCGGCACGGCGGGCAGATGGCCCGGCCGTCGACTTCGGGCGGCGGTCCGGCGTCGTCGATCGTGACCCAGTGGAGGGCTTCGACGTCCCTCCGGTCGCCGACGATGGCCGCCCCGCACGCGGTGCAGACCCACGATCCCATCGCGCCACGCGGTAAGTACCCGCCCCTCGGACGTCAAGGCCCTTTCGCCCGCGTTGACGGCGGGCGCCGCGTGCGAGCATGCTTCGAACGCATGGGAGACGTGATGGATCTCGCCGAGCGCGCGTGGCGCGGCGAGCTCGCCGAGACGCAGGTACAGCCGGCGCTGGCGCTCGTCGGGCTCGAGGAGCTTGCCTCCGGGCTCGCGTTCATGTCGGCCTTCTCGAACGTCGGCCTCGTGGAGACCGGTACGGGCCTCGTGCTGCTCGACACCTCGAGCCTCTTCCACGCCCGCCAGCTCCACGAGAGCGTCCGGCGCTGGAGCGCAGACCGGGTCGATACGGCGGTGTACACGCACGGGCACGTGGACCACGTGTTCGGCCTCGCCGCGTTCGAGAGCGAGGCCCGGGACCGGGGCTGGAAGCCGCCGGTCGTCCTCGCGCACCACGCGTGCCCGCCGCGCTTCGACCGCTACAAGCTGACGAACGGCTACAACGGGATCATCAACCAGCGCCAGTTCGGCTTCCCGCGCCCGGTCTTCCCCGACGAGTTCCGCTATCCCGATCGCACGATCGGTGATCGCGAGTCTCTCGACGTCGGCGGGGTCGCGATCGAGCTCTGCCACGATCGCGGCGAGACCGACGACCATCTCTGGGCGTGGATCCCGTCGCAGCGTGCGATCTACACGGGCGACCTCTTCATCTGGGCCGCGCCGAACTGCGGCAACCCGCAGAAGGTGCAGCGCTACCCGCGCGAGTGGGCGGCGGGCCTCCGGAAGATGCTGGCGCTCGACGCCGAGATCCTGATGCCGGGGCACGGACCGCCGATCGTCGGAGCCGAGCGGGTCCGGCAAGCCCTGTCCGAGACGGCCGAGCTGCTCGAGACGATCGTCGAGCAGACGCTTCGCATGATGAACGATGGCGCGCGTCTGGACGACGTGCTGCACGGGATCGCGCTCCCCGACCGCCTCCTGGCGCGCCCGTACCTGCGGCCGACCTACGACGATCCGCTCTTCATCGTGCGAAACCTGTGGCGGCTCTACGGCGGCTGGTACGACGGCGACCCCGCGCACCTGAAGCCGGCGCGCCACCGCGACCTCGCGGCCGCCGTCGCCGAGCTGGCGGGCGGGGCACGACCGCTCGCGGAGCGCGCGGAGCGCCTCGCGGGCGACGGCCGGCTCGCGGTCGCGTGCCACCTGGTCGAGCTCGCCTTCGCCGTGGACCCGGGCGACGCCCGCGTGCGCGGGATCCGCGCGGATGTCTATCGCCGGCGCGCCGCCGAGGAGACGAGCCTCATGGCCAAGGGCATCTACAACGCCGCGGTGCGCGAGAGCGACGAGCCGACCGGGACGTGAGCCGCGCTCGAATCCGCAATCGGAGAAACTGCGGGCCTTCGATCGCGGCCTTCGGCATGCGAACCTCCTGCCCGGAGGCAAGATGGGAAAGACGTACGAAGCGATCGACGACGCCCTGCGGGCGTTCCTGCTCGCGCAGCGGGTGTTCTTCGTCGGGTCCGCGCCCGCGGGCGGCGACGGGCACGTGAACGTCTCGCCGAAGGGCCTCGACAGCTTCCGCATCCTCGGACCGCGGGCGGTCGCCTACCTCGACCTGACCGGCAGCGGCGTCGAGACGATCGCGCACCTGCGGGAGAACGGCCGCATCACGCTTCTCTTCTGCGCGTTCGAGGGACCGCCGAAGATCGTCCGCCTCTATGGGCGCGGCGAGGTCGTCGATCACGCGCACCCGGACTTCGGCGCGCTCGCCGGCCTCTTCCCGACGTATCTGGGCGCGCGCAGCGTCATCCGGGTCGCGCTCGAGCGGATCGCCGACTCGTGCGGCTACGGCGTGCCGACGTATCGCTGGGTCGGCGAGCGCCGCCAGCTCCTCGACTGGGCCGATCGCAAGGGCCCGGACGGCGTGCGCGAGTACCGCCGTAAGAACAACACGCGCAGCATCGACGGGCTGCCCGGGATCCGAGACGAGTGATCGGCGCTCGCGGTAAAGCGCGCGTCCGCGCGCGCCGACATCCCGAGCGATGAGCGCGACCGCGCCCGGCGGGAAGCCCGCGCCGACCTCCGATCCCGACGCCGAGCGAGCGTCGGGGGGCGAGCGCCGGCGGCTGCCGTACCGGGTCGCCTTCGTCGTGACCGCGATGCTCCTCGTGGGTCTGGTCGCGACGCTGCCCTTCTCGGTCGCGAGCCTGTTCGACGACCTCGTCGGCCCCGCGGCCGGCCGCGTCCTTCCGATCACGACGGTGGCGCACGAGAGCGCGGCGCCGGAGCATGCGAATCTCCACCTCGCGGCGATCGCGCTCGACGAGCTCCAGCTCCTGCTCACGCTCCGCGTGTCGGGGCACTTCGCGTGTCCCGTCGGCGGCTGCTCGTCGGCGTACCGGATCCTCTTCGTGTCGGTATGGCCGGACGACGCCGACGCGGAAGGAGCTCCGCCGTCGGCGGCGGTCGCGCTCCCGAGCGACGGCCAGGCGTTCTCGCAGACGATCCAGCTCCCGATCCGCGGCATCCCGATCCACTACCCGTTCGACCGCTACCAGGCCGTGATCGGGGTCGTCCTGCAGCGAATCCTTCCCGACGGGACCTCCCAGTCGCTCTCGCCCGACGACGCGCGCGGCCGGCTCTTCCTCACGATCCAGGAGCTTCTGCCGCGGCAGAACATGGAGCCGCCGACGCCGGTCGCGCCCGGCGAGCTCCGGACGAGCGGCGCGCCCTTCGTCTACGTCGAAGGCTTCACGATCGATTTCGAGCGGCCGGCCTACGTCCGCGTCCTCGCCGTGCTGCTCGTGATGCTGGTCGCCGCGGCCGCCGCGTACACGGTCTTCCTGCGGCCGCTCCACGACCTGATCGTGAACTCGGGCGCCCTCGTCCTCGGTGTCTGGGGCATCCGGGCGATCTTGACCCCGAGCAACGTCGCCTTCATGACCGCGATCGACCTCGCCCTGTCGCTCGTGATCATCTTCCTCCTGGGGGCGATCTCGGTGCGCGCGCTCGTCTACGTGCACGACCTCGCCGACCTCGACGTGCTCCGCCGCGGCCGCGGGAAGCGCTCGCGCCGCTCCGGCGAAGACTGACGCTGGGCCGTCGCACGAGGGGATCGCTCCGCTCGCATCCTGCGGTCATACGTCGAGCTCGTGGGGCCGCTCGGCGGGCCCTCGCGCACGGTTTCCTCGGAGCGGGAAAGGGTGTAGCCCGAAAGCTCAGCCGCAAGGAGGTTTCGCCATGAGAGCTGCCGTGATGGAGGCGGTCCGCCAGCCTTTGGTCGTGCGGGACGTACCCGATCCGAAGCCGCCGCGCGACGGCGTCGTCGTGCGCGTCGAGGCCAACGGCGTCTGCCGGAGCGACTGGCACCTGTGGACGGGCGACTGGTCGTGGGTCGGCATCGCCGTTCCGCTGCCGCACGTCGGAGGTCACGAGTTCTGCGGCGTGATCGAGGACGTCGGCCCGGAGGTCACGCGCTGGAAGAAGGGCGATCGCGTCCTCGTTCCGTTCAGCCAGGGCGACGGCACCTGCGAGTGGTGCCGGAGCGGCCACCAGAACATCTGCGACAGCTTCTTGACGCCCGGCTTCGCGTACTGGGGCGGCTTCGGGCGCTACGTCGCGATGCCGCACGCCGACGTGAACCTGGTGGCGCTGCCCGAGTCGGTCGGGTTCGTCGAGGCCTCGAGCATGGGCTGCCGCTACATGACGTCGTTCCACGGCCTCGTCGACCGCGCACAGGTCTCCGCGGGCGAATGGGTCGCGGTGCACGGCTGCGGCGGCATCGGGCTCTCGGCGGTGCAGATCGCATCGGCGCTCGGCGCGAACGTGATCGCCGTCGACATCGACGACCAGAAGCTCGCCTTTGCGAAGGAGCTCGGCGCCGCGGCGACGATCCACGCGACCAAGGAGGATCCCGTCGGCGCGATCGCCGAGCTCACGCAGGGCGGGGCGCACGTCGCGGTCGACGCCCTCGGGGTCGCCGCGACCTGCCGGAACGCCCTCATGAGCCTCCGCAAGCGCGGCCGCCATCTCCAGATCGGCCTCACGTCGTCGGCGGAGAAGGGCGAGATCGCGATGCCGATCGACATCATGGTGCTGAAGGAGCTGACGGTCGTGGCGTCGCTCGGCATGCAGGCGCCGCGCTTCGGCGCGATGCTGAGGATGGTGGAGAGCGGGAAGCTCGCGCCGGGGAAGCTCGTGAACCGCACGATCCCGCTCGAGGAGACGTCGAGCGTCCTCGAGTCGATGGACAAGTTCGCCACGATCGGTGTGACGGTCATCGATCGGTACTGATCGCACGAGGATCTTCCCTCGCCCCGTTCGGCAGAGCCGAACGGGGCCCTACTTCCCGCGGGCTCGCTTGGGTTCTGCCCGCCGCGCCGCGGTCGATCCCTGTTCGCGAAAATGCCTCGCGCGCTCGGGGTCGACCGTCGCCGCGGGCGCTGGCGGCGGTGAAGCGCGCGCGCTCAGCGGCCGCGGTTCATCCGGGACAGCGAGAAATCGCTCGTGGAGAGGTTTTGCCGCGCGAGAGACCGCGCTCCATCATGGGCGGCCTACCGCTTCCGGCTCGAGCGCGGGAGCTTCGCCACGTGCTCGGGGATGGGGAGCTGGCTCTGGCCGTCGGTCGCCCACCAGCTCGCCGTCAAGCGATGCGGCCCGGGCTGCGACCGCGACCACACCTCCTCGAAGCTCCGCTTGTACGCGGTCCGCGCGATCCGCCAGCCGTCCGCGGTCTTCACGTAGTCGTCGGTGTAGAAGGCGGCGCCGCGGAGCGCGAAGTCGCGCTCGGGGTCGATCACCACGTCCTCGAGCGCCCACGTGCCGGTCGCGGTCGTTGGGCTCGTGAGGTCGATCTCCGGGTGGTGCACGCGATGGCTCGAGAGGAAGCTCGGCGAGCTCATCGACGCGCGGAAGAACGCGACGATCGCTTCCCGTCCCTCGAACGCGTACTTGCCGCCGCTGTACGACGCGACCGCGTCGTCGGTGAAGCAGTCGCCGATCTCGTCCCACAGCTTCTGGTCGAGGCAGCGCATGTACTTGTACTTGAGCCGCTTGATGAGCTCGATCTCGACGAGGTCGGCGGGCGTCATGGCGCTCCCGTAGCGACGGCGCGCGCGCCTCGTCAAACGGCGCGCGAGCTCGGGCATTGTGGGCGCGTGGAGCCGATGGTAGACGCCCGGCGCTGCTTCGCCCGGTTCCGATCCCTGGTGCGCTCGCGTTGGTCTCGGTGTGCGCCGTCACGATGCTCGCGAGCGGCGCGCGCGCACGCGCGGCGGACGCGCGCGCGGGGCTGGCGACTCCGGTCGTCGACGTGGCGTCGCCGACGCCGGCGCCCGCGGCGGCGGGCGGCACGACGGGCGCCATGCCGAGCGCGGGCACGGGCGTCGCGACACCCGCGGCTCCCGATCCGTCGCGGTCGTCGAGCGGGGCGTCGGCGTGGCGCGGGGACTGTCCGGCGAGCCTCGGGGGACCGGCGGAGGACGGACCGCCGGTGTACGAGGACGACCCGGTCGTCGCGCCGCGGAAGAAGGCGTGGGAGGACGCGTTCGGCGGACAGGAGGCGGCTCGTCCGCACATCCAGGCGCGCCTCCGCGGCTGGCCGAGCCGCGTCCTGACGGCGCCGCTCGACCTTCCCGCGGGACCACGCGAGCTCCTCGAGCGCGTCGCGCGCGACACCTGGCGCGGCCTCGACGCGCTCTCGGATCGCGAGAACGGGCTCCCGATCGACCACCTTCGCCTGCGTGGGAGGTCGACCGACCTCGGCGAGGTCGAGATCGGCGACTACGCGAACGTGACGAACGTCGGCCTCTACCTGATCGACCTGGTCGCCGCGCGCGACCTCCGCCTGATCGCGCCGGAGGAGGCGCAGGCGCGCGCCGCGCTGATCCTCGACACGCTCGACCGCCTCGAGACCTGGCAGGGGTATCCGTACAATTACTACGACACGACGTCGCTCGAGCGGACGAGCAACTTCCTCTCGTTCGTCGACGTCGCGTGGCTCGTCGCGGGGCTGATCGCGACGCGCGGGGCGATGCCGGATCTCGCCGATCGCGCGTCGGAATGGATCGACCGCCTCGACCTCGGGTTCTTCTACGACGCCGAGCGCGGGCAGATGTCGCACGGCTACTTCACGCACCGCCGCGCGCGCTCACGCTACCACTACGGCGTCTTCTACACGGAGGCGCGCCTCGGCGTCCTGCTCGCGATCGGCCAGGGGCGCGTTCCCGCCGACGCGTGGTTCCGCATGGTGCGGGTCTTTCCGCCCGCGTGCACGGCGCAGACGCTCGTCCCGTCCAACGTGCGGACCGCGCTCGTCGGCGGCCGCGACGTCCTGACCGGCTGGTACGAGTGGAAGGGGCTGCGGTACGTGCCGTCGTGGGGCGGCAGCATGTTCGAGGCGCTGATGCCGCTCCTGGTCCTCGACGAGCTCCGGCTCGCGCCGAAGAGCCTCGGCGCGAACGACCTCGTGCACGCGACCGTGCAGCAGCGCTACGCCGCCGAGGAGCTCGGCTATCCGGTGTGGGGCATGTCGCCGTGCGCGCGCCCGCGCGGCGGGCCGTACGGCGAGTTCGGCGTGCGCGTGCTCGGATCGCGCGGCTATCCGGCGGGCGCGGTCACGCCGCACGCGACCGCGCTCGCGGCCGCGGTCGCGCCCGACCGCGCCGCCGAAGGCCTCCGCGCGCTCGCCGAGCGCTTCCCGGTCTACGGCGAGTACGGCTTCTACGACGCGGTCGAACCGACGTCGGGGAAGGTCGCGACCGAGCTCCTCGCGCTCGACCAGTCGATGCTCTTCATCGCGCTCGCGAACCACCTGACGGGCGGCGCCCTGCGCGACCGCTTCGCGGCCGACCCGATCGTGCAGAGAGCGGCGCCGGTCCTCTCTGCGGAGAGCTTCTTCGAGTAGCGGTCCGTGCGAACGACTCCGCGCGCTTCGCGTTCGCTTTTCAGCCGGGGCGCCGGTCGAAGAGGTCGCGCGAGCGCCACAGCGCAATGGTGACGGCGGCGAACGGGACGAAGCCGACGATCCCCTCGAGCCAGCCGCGCCAGCCGCCGACGTAGACCGCTCCCCAGACGATCATCCCGATCGCGACCTGCGCCGCATAGATCGCCGCCCACGGCCACATCCAGCGCCGCATGCGCCAGAAGCCGTAGGTCCCGGCGGCGTAGATCGCCCAGTGGATCGGCTCGGTCAGCTTCGCGAGCCAGCCGCGCAGGAGGAATCCGAACCACGCCTCCTGGTCGGCCGCGACCGGCTTTCCGAACACGTCCCACGGCATGAAGACGAAGGTCATGAACGCGCAGAACGCGAGGAGCGCGTTCATCCAGGCCGGGCGACGGGCGAGGTTCTGACGGAGCCGGTCGTTCATGCTGGCGGTCCTAGCGCGGTCGGTCGCGGCACGTCGAGCGTCGCCGCCGTTCGGCGTGCGGGTCTTCTTCCAGTAGGCTCGCGGCCGGCCCGAGGACCCGCATGGCGAGTGTGGCGTTCGAGCACGTCGACAAGACCTTCCCGGACGGGACGCGCGCCGTCGTCGACTGCAACCTGACGGTCGCCGACGGCGAGCTCGTCGTGCTCGTCGGACCGTCCGGCTGCGGCAAGTCGACGCTTCTCCGGCTCGTCGCGGGCCTCGAGGAGGCGACGGCCGGCACGATCCGGATCGGCGACCGGGTCGCGAACGCGCTCACGCCGCGCGAGCGGAACGTCGCGATGGTCTTCCAGGACTACGCGCTCTACCCGCACATGAGCGTGCGCGAGAACCTCGAGTTCCCGCTCCGCATGCGCGGTCTCGATCGCGCCGAGCGCGCTCGCCGGGTCGCATGGGCGGCCGACGTGCTCGGCCTCGCCGCCGTGCTCGACCGGCGGCCGCGGCAGCTCTCGGGCGGCCAGCAGCAGCGGGTCGCGATGGGGCGGGCGCTCGTGCGCGAGCCGTCCGTCTTCCTGCTCGACGAGCCGCTCTCGAACCTCGACGCGAAGCTCCGGGTCGAGGTGCGCGCCGAGATCGCGGACCTCCAGCGTCGGATGCGGACGACGATGCTCTACGTGACGCACGACCAGACCGAGGCGATGACGCTCGGCGATCGCGTCGCCGTCCTGCGCGCCGGGCGCGTGCTCCAGATCGCGCCGCCGCGCGAGCTCTACGAGCACCCCGCCGACGCCTACGTCGCGGGCTTCATCGGAAGCCCGCCGATGAACCTCCTGCCCGCGCGCGTCGTGGGCGCGGCCGAAGGCCGACCCGCGGTCGCGATCGCGGGGCAGACGATCTCGCTCGACGGCAAATTGGCCGACGGCACGCGGCCGCGCGCGGACGGCGACGTGATCGCCGGCGTTCGGCCCGAGGGCCTGGCGCTCGCCGACGACACCCAGGCGGACGCGGCCGGCGTCCTCTGCGGGGTGGTCGAGCACGTCGAGTGGCTCGGGCACGAGACGCTCGCGCACGTCGTCCTCGGCCCCGTCGGACGGGTCACCGGGGACGCGCGCTTGACCGCACGCCTCGCCGGCATGCAGCCTCTCGCGCGAGACCAGGAGGTGCGGCTGGTCGTCCGGCCGCGCTCGCTGCACCTCTTTCCGCGCGACGAGGGCACACCCCCGTCACCGACGCCTCGGCCCTAGGCTCCTAGCCGCGCGCTCACGACCCGCCCGCCGGCAACGACGCGGGCGCGCCCGGGCCGGTCGCCGGCGGCGCGGCCGGCGGAGCCCACTCGAGCACGACGTCGGCCGGAAATTCGCGCACGGTCGCGGCGGTTGCCGTGAACGCGTCGCTGGCGACGCCGTTCACCCGAAGCGAGGTGAGCGCCGCCGGCAGCGGCGGCTCGAGCACGATGCCACCGGGCGGCACCGTGAGGTCGCCGCTGATCGACCATCGCAGCATCCGGTCGCCGGCCCGCGCCACGCGATAGCTGAGGATCCCGTAAGGCGTCGGGAGCCGCGCGACGCCGACGCCCGGCGCGTCCAAGACCCAGGCAGCCGGCAGGCCGGCTCCGAGGACGAGCGCGTTCGCGGAATCGCGCCGGTACGCGATCATGCTGCGGATCGCGCGCAGGAACGACGATCCCACCCACGTGTGCGGCATGTCGCCGATGAAGCGCGGAAGGGAGGCGTCGCGCCACACCACCTCCGCCCACTCGTTCCACGCCGCCGGGCGCACGTCCGCGAGCATGAAGCGGAGGAGAGCGAGCGCATCGTCGCGCCGGCCCATCTGGACGAGCGCGTCCACGTTGCGGAACTCGTAGGGCGTGTAGCCCTCGTCGCCGGGCGGACGCGCGGCGCGCGCCCGCACGTGACTCATGTACATGTCGAACGTCTTCGCGAGCGCCGCCGCCGGGAGGTGCCCGATCTCACCCACGGGCGTGATGGCGGCCGCGGTCGAGGTCGCGTCGAAGTCGCCGAGCTCGACCGAGCCCGGAAGGAACTCGATGTGGTGCGCGGCCATCGTCCGCTCCAGCGACGCGTACAGGTCGCGGCGGAAGGCGTCGCGCAGCGTCGCCCACGAGGTCGCGCGCGCGTCGTCGCCGACGACGCGCGCGAGCCCCACGGCGTCCTCGAGGCCCCGCAGAGCGAAGAAGTCGTCCCAGTAGGCGTGGACCGGGCGAGCGGAGTAGCCCTCGTGGCTGATCGACTCGGGCAGGAGGCCGAAGGCGGCGATCCGGTCGGGCTTCTCGTACTCCTTGGTGGTGCGCTGCGCGCGCTGGGCCGCGATGAAGTCGATGGCGCGCACGACGTTCGGCCAAACCTGCCACACGAAGCCGATGTCGCGCGTGTACGCGTAGTAGTAGGCGACGCCGTAGACGAACTCGCCGTTGCTGTCGTTCTCGGGGACGCGGTCCGGGCCGCGGTGATCGACGCAGCACGGGATGCGACCGTCCGGGAACTGGAAGCCCGCGAACCAGGCGAGGAAGTCGCGCACTTGGGACGGGTGGGCGAAGGCAAGCAGCGCGCTCGCCGTGAAGGCGCCGTCGCGGATCCACGAGCGCGCGTAGTTGCGCGAGCCGGGCTGGATGGCGACGCCGTCGCGATTGATCTCGATGTAGGCGAGGGTCGTCTTCGCGATGTCCGCGATGCGCTCGCCCTCCGGGCCCGGAAGATCGAGCGCGACCCGGCCGAGGTCTCGCTCCCACTCGCCGGCGACCCGCGACAGCTCACGCTCGAAGAAGTCCGCCGGCGGCTCCTTCGGGGTCGCCGTGGCGCTCGCGCGGTCGGGGTGGAACGGAATCGCCAGCACGACGTCGGCGTGCTCGCGCGGCTCGAGCGCGAGCCGATATTCGAAGGCGCCGGCCGCGTAGCCGAACGGATCCGACGTGTCGGCGCGCGTCGGCACGCGGCCGTGCTCGAGGTAGGTGCCGACGAGGTCCTCCTCGAACGTCGCCGCGCCGAAGCGCTCCGGCGGCGTGAGCGAGGTGACCGGTCGATCGCCGTTCACGACCGCGACGCCCGGCTCCGACGACGCCAGCGTCCGGATCGGGGTCACGCCGCCGACCGCGTTCAGCGACTGCCACGGCGGGAGCACCTGGAACGGTCGCAGCGCGAGGAAGAGCAGGACGTCGTTGCGCGCGTCGGTTTCGTTCTGCACCCGGTAGCGGGCATACAGCGTCGACGAGCCGGCGGGGCCCGACGCGAGCGCGGTGATCGCCAGGCTCACCCCGTCGACGCGCCAGGTCACCGACGGAATCGGCAAGTAGCGCCGCTCGAGCGACTGCGCCGTCTCGGGGCCGTTCCAGCTCGCGAACTCGCCCGCGAGGTAGAGGAAGGGCTCGATGGAGAACGCGCCGGCCCCGACCTCGAGCATTCCCTCCTCGTTGAGGAGCCCTTCGGCGTCGTCGCCCGGGACGCCGACGACGGTCCAGTACGACTGCTTCCCCGTGAAGTACTTCGGGAAGGTCCCGGGCGGGGAATCGGCGGCGATCGCAGCGAAGAAGTCGTTCGGCGACGCCGAGAACTCGATCGGCTTGACGGCGATCGAGCGGATCGCGTAGCCCTGCCCGCGGCTGCTGCGCTCGAGCGCGAGGCGGAGCCGGCTCGCCTCGGTGTCGTGAAGGTAGATGTAGTCGCGCTTTCCCTGCCCGGTCGTCGTCTGGTGCACCGTCGTCCAGGCTTGTCCGTCCGGCGACACCTCCACGCGATACGCGACGGCATAGTCCTCGGGATCCCAGTCGATCACGAGTCCGCCGAATTCCTGGAGAGCTCCGAAATCGATCTCGATCCACTGCTGGTCCGCGACGGCGCCGCTCCGCCACGCGGTCCCGGGATCGCCGTCGATGGCGTTCGCGGGCGGATGACCCTCCGTCGACGTCGACGCCGTGATCTTCGGCTTCGGCGGGGTACGCGGGCGCGCGGGCCGCGGCTCGAACTGGAGGTCGTCGATCCAGACCGATCCCTTGCCGCCCGTCCCGGCGGTGATCGCGATCTCGAGGTAGCCGACGCGGTCGAGCTGCTTGCCGCCGGACTTTCCCCACGCGTAGCGCATGTGCGAGCGGCGCACCGTCACGCGCTCCCAGTCGTGCGGGAACGCGAAGTCGCGCTCGATCGACCACCAGACGTTGTCGCCCGTGGGATCGACGAGCTTGAACTCGAGATTGTTCCGCGGCGCCTCGCCGCGGACCTGGAAGGAGAAGACGTAGTTCTCGGGGAGGCGGAGCGGCAGTGGCCGGCGTACCATCACCCACCCGCCGATGCCGAGGTCGAAGTCGATCCGGAGGGCCTGGCCGTCGCGTCCGGCGTCGCGCGCGATCTCGACGCTCGCGCCGGGAGAGGCCGCCGCGCTCCAGGGCGAGAGGTCTTCGAACGCGTCGAGGACGGATCCCGGGTCGGCGCGGGCTTCCGGCGCCGCCGCCGCGATCGCCACCACGCGCGCCAGCAGGATCGCCGAGCACGCGCGTCCCCGCAGCGTGCCGGCGCCGGCCGCCCACCTCACCCCTTCACGCTCCCGCCCACCACGCCGGCGACATAGTAGCGCTGGAGCGCGAGGAAGAGAACGACCATGGGCGCGACCGTCAGCACGGCACCCGCCATCATGAGCTCGACGTCCTGTGCGTGCTCGCCGAGCAGGTTCGCGAGCGCGACCGGCAGCGTGAACCTCGACTGCTCGGAGAGGACGATGAGCGGCCAGAGGAAGTCGTTCCAGGTCCCCATGAAGGTGAAGAGCGCGAGCGTCGTGAGGATCGGCAGCGACGCCGGCAGCACGATGGATCCGAAGATGCGGAGCTCGCTCGCCCCGTCGACGCGCGCGGCGTCGAGCAGGCTGTCCGGGAGCGAGAGCGCGTACTGCCGCACGAGGAAGATCCCGAAGATGCTCGCGAGCCCGGGGACGACGACGCCGGAGTAGGTGTTCACGAGCCCCATCCCGCGCAGCATGAGGAAGAGCGGCAGCATCCCGATCTGCGAGGGAATGATCAGCGCGGCGAGGAGGCCCCGAAAGACGCGGTCGCGGCCGGCGAAGCGGAGCTTCGCGAAGGCGTAGCCGGCGAGCGCGTTCAGGAGCAGCGAGATCGCCGTGACCGCGCTCGCGACGAGCGCGCTGTTCGCGGCGTAGCGCGCGACGTCGAGCCGGCCGAAGAGCGTCCGGTAGTGCTCGAGGGTGGGCTCGCTCGGGACGAGCGGCAGCGGGACGCGCGACGCCGCGCCCGACGGCATGAGCGACAGCGAGACCATCCACGCGAGCGGCGCGAGCGTGATCGCCGACGCCGCGACCAGCGCCGCGTGGAGGGCGATCACCCGGGCGCGCGAGCGCGGCGCCGTCATCGCGTCCTCGCGGTCATCGCCGCCCTGCGCCGCGCTCCGCGGCGAGCGGTCGCCCGAGGGCGGTGAAGCGCGTCGCGACGACCGTCAAGGCCAGGATGATCGCGAAGAGGACGAACGACGCGGCCGCCGCGTAGCCGAGGTTCCACCACCGGAACCCCTCGAAGTACGTGAACAGGACCACGCTCAGCGTCGCGTTCGAGGGTCCGCCCTGAGTCATCACGTAGGGCTCCGCGAAGAGCTGCAGGTACCCGACCATCGTCATGATGAGCACGAACGCGAACGTCGGGCCGAGCATCGGCAGGGTCACGTGGCGGAAGGTCTCCCAGCGCCCGGCGCCGTCGACGCTCGCGGCTTCGTAGAGCCGCTCGGGGATGCTCTGCAGGCCCGCGACGAAGATCACCATGTTGAACCCGAAGTTCTTCCACACGGCCATGACGATGATCGCAGCCATCGCCCAGCGCGGGTCCCCGAGCCAGTCGATCGGCGCGACCCCGAGCTGGGCGAGCGCGCGGTTCACGAGCCCGACCCGCGGATGGTAGAGGTACCGCCACACGACCGCCGCCGCGACGAGCGTCGTCACGACCGGCACGAACAGCGCGGTGCGAAAGAGCCCGCGCAGGCGGACCCCGCGGGCGTCGACGAGGAGCGCCGCCGCGAGCGAGATCGCGATCGAGAGCGGCGCCGCGACCGCCGCGAACACGGCGGTGTTCCGGAGCGCGATCCAGAACAGCGGGTCGCCGAGGAGGCGCGCGTAGTTCGCGACGCCGACGAAGCGGAGGTTCGCGCGGCTCGCGAGCGCGTAGATGTCGAAGTCCGTCGCGCTCAGGACGACCGCGGCCGCGACCGGGACGAAGAAGAACGCGGCGATCGCCGCGAGCGCGGGCGCGACGAACAGCCAGCCCGCCGCGGGCCACCGACGGCACGGGCGCGCGCGGGTCACGGCCGAGCCTCCGGCGCGGGCGTGCCGGACGCGCGCGCGCGGAGCCAGCGGCGCTTCTCGAGGATCAGGTCCGCGTCTGCGTCCAGGCGCGCGAGCGCGTCGTCGATCGTCGCCTGGCCGCGGATCGCGCTCTCGGCGTGCTGCGCGATGCGGGCGGCGATGCGCTCCCACTCCGGCACCTTGGGCGCCGGCCGTACGCGCGCGAGCTGCGTCCAGAAGGCGGCCGCGCGCGGCTCGCTCGCGAGGTCGCCGTTCCGCCAGGCGCTCCGGCGCGCCGGCAGGTCGCCGGTGAGGCGCTGGAACTCGAGCTGCTGCGCCGCCTCGCAGAGCCACGCGACCCATTCCCAGGCCGCGTCCTTCCGGGGCGACGCGAGCGACACGGCGAGGCTCGCTCCGCCGGCGAGCGAAACGCCGGGCCAGTCGGCGTCGGGCGCGGGCATCGCGGCCGTCGACCACGCTTCCGCGAGCTCCGACGGAAGCCGCGCGCGCAGCTCGCCGAGGTTCCAGGGCCCGGTCACGAGGAACGAGAAGAGGCCCTCGGCGAACCCCTGGTAGAGGTTGGTCGCCTGCGCCTCGCCGCCCTTCGGCGCCAGGCCGGACCGGAACAGGTCGAGGTAGAAGGCGAAGCCGGCGCGGAACGCGGGGCTCTGGAAGTCGCCGCGGGCGTCGCCGTCGCGCAGGAGCGTCGCGCCCTGCTGCATCGCGAGGATGACCGGCGGCTCCCATTCCGAGAGCGGCAGGAGGATCGCGTACGAGCCAGGCCCGCCGGCGCTCCGCACGCGCTCCATCGCCGTGCGCCACGTCTCCCAGGTGCGCGGCGCGCCGTCGATGCCGGCGCGACGGAGGAGATCGGCGCGGTAGAAGAGGAGCCGCGTGTCGACGTACCAGGGAAGCGCCCAGGTCGCGCCGTCGACGACGCCGGCGTCGAGGATGCCCGGGAAGAAGTCGTCGCGCGGGACGGTCGGCGCCTGCGCCAGCCGCTCGTCGAGCGGCTCGAGCGCTCCGAGCGCGACGAACTCGGCGATCCACGTGGTCCCGAGCTGGAGCACGTCGGGAAGCGCCCCGCCGGCGAACGCCGTCAGCAGCTTCTCGTGCGCCGCGCTCCACGGGATCTGCTGCACCCGGACCCGCACCCCGGGATGGCTCTCCTCGAACCCCGGCACGAGCCGCTGCACGACCTCGCCCTCCCGCCCCATCGCCCACAACTCGACGGTCGAGTCGTCCGAGCCGGCGCTCCGGCAGCCGGTCGCGAGCCCGACCGCGAGCGCGAGCGCGCCGCAAGCGACGAGCGGCAGTGGCATCGCGTCGAGCATCGGCCGGCGCCGTGTATCACGAAATCCGCCGACTGCCGCGGGTTGACGCCCGACCGAGCACGTAGGAAGAGAGACCCCGACCCACGAGGTTCTCCTCCTTGCTGTCGCGACGCTCCGGCCGACGGATCGGGCGCGCGGCTCGGCGGCTGCTCCTGTCCGGCGTGCTCCTCCTGGTCGCCGGGCGGCCGGCCGGCGCCGCCGCCCTGTGGGAGACCGTCGTCGAGCGGGCGCGCGAGCTCGCGCGCGAGCCGTTCGCGGACGTCGAGCGCGTCGTCCCGAGCTGGCTCACCGGCCTCACCTACGACCAGTGGCGCGATATCCGCTACCGCCCGCAGGACGCGCTCTGGAACGACGGCGAGGTGCCGTTCCAGGTGCAGCTCTTCCACCCCGGCTTCTATTACAACCGGGTCGTCGTCGTGAACGTGGTCGACGGCTCGCACGTGACGCCCGTGCCGTTCTCGCCGAGCCACTTCGACTACGGGCACAACGAGTTCGCGAGCCGCGTCCCACCCGACCTCGGGTTCGCGGGCTTCCGCCTCCACGCGCCGATCAAGAGCTCCGACTACTTCGACGAGGTGATCGTCTTCCTCGGCGCGAGCTACTTCCGCGCCGTCGGTCGCGATCAGGTCTTCGGCCTCTCGTCGCGCGGGCTCGCGGTCGACACCGCGGAGTCGCACGGCGAGGAGTTCCCGTTCTTCCGGGAGTTCTGGCTCGAGAAGCCGGCGCCGCGCGCGCAGGAGATGGTCGTCTACGCGCTCCTCGACAGCGAGAGCGTGACCGGGGCGTATCGCTTCGTCGTCCGGCCCGGGCGATCGACCACGACCGACGTCGAGGTCGTCCTCTTTCCGCGGCGCGACATCGCGAAGCTCGGGATCGCTCCGCTCACGAGCATGTTCTTCCACGGCGAGAACACCGAGCGGCACTTCGACGACTTCCGGCCCGAGGCGCACGACTCCGACGGCCTTCTGGCCCACCTGCCGCCGGACGAATGGCTCTGGCGCCCGATCGACAACCCGAAGAGCCTGCAGGTGACGAGCTTCGAGACCGTGAGCCCGCTCGGCTTCGGCCTCGTGCAGCGCGATCGCGCCTTCGAGAGCTACCAGGACCTGGAGACGCGAGCGGAGCTCCGCCCGAGCGCATGGGTCGAGCCGGTCGGCGCGTGGGGGCCGGGGCGGATCGAGCTCGTCGAGATCCCGACCAAATCGGACACGAACGACAACGTCGTCGTCTACTGGGTCCCCGCTGCGGAGGCGCGGCCGGGACAGCCGCTCGAGCTCGCGTACCGCCTGTCCTGGTACGGCGAGGACCTCGCGCGCCCGCCGCTCGCCCGGACGCTGGCGACCCGCCGCGACCGCGGCGCGAACGGCGAGAGCGAGCGCTTCGTGATCGACTTCTCGGGCCCGGAGCTCGATGCGATCCCGCCCGGCGAGGTCGTGCACGCGCGCGTCACCGCGCGGCGCGCGGGGGAAAACGTCGACCTCCTCGGGCAGCACCTCGTGAAGAACCCGCTCCTCGGCGGCTATCGCCTCACGCTCGAGGTGCGCGGCGGCCCGGCGGATCTCCGCGCCGCGCTCGAGCGAAACGGGCAGCCGGTCACCGAGACCTGGGCCTACCGGATCGCGCCCTGACCCGAGGCGCTCCGACCGCGACGGACCTCGGTCGAGCGCGCGAGCGCGCGAGGGCCGCGCCGACGAGCAGCCCGGTGCACGCGAGCGCGGAGACCGGTCCGAGCCAATCGCCGAGCGCGACGAAGAGCGTCCACGGCCCGTCGCCGTTCCCGATTGCGACCGGCGCGATGACGGTCGCGCGCTCGTGCACCGGCGCGGAGGCGACGATCTCGCCGGTCTCGTCGATGACCGCCGAGATCCCGGTCGTCGTCGCGCGCAGCTGCGGGCGGTGCGTCTCGATGCTGCGGAAGGCCGCGACGACGAGGTGCTGGAGCGGGCCCGCGCCGGTCGCGAACCAGGAGTCGTTCGAGAGCGTGACGAAGAGCTGCGCGCGCTCGCGCGCGGCCGCGCGCCCGAACGCGGGCTGGACGGCGTCATAGCAGATGAGGGGCGCGATCCGGATCGTCCGCCCGCCCGCCAGTCGCACCGACACGACGGCGGGACCGTCGCCCGGCTTCCACGTCCCGAGCCAGGGCCACGCGGCGCGGACGTCGTCGCGGTCGAGGAACGACGGCACGGACTCCGTGAGGGGGAAGAGCGCGCGCTTCCGGTACGCGTCGAGGTCGAGGCGGCGCGCCGGCTCGTCGGACGCGGGCGCGAGGAAGAAGGCGGCATTGTACTCGGTCCCGGCGTCGACGTCGTACGCGCCGAACACGAGCGGAATGCCGCTCGCCGCGGCGAAGCGCTCGATCTCGCGATCGAAGGCGCCGCCATCGGGGCTCTTGGGCGCGCCGAACGTCGTCGGGTAGACGGTCTCCGGCCAGACGAGCAGGTCGATGCCTCCCGTCGACGCGATCGCGTCGGCGGAGAGCGCGAAGTGGGCGTCGAGGATCCTGCGCACCGCCTCGTAGGTTCCCACCTCGGCGGCGAGCGGCCCGTAGCTCGCGACGTCGCTCTGGACGAGCGCGGCCGTGATGCTCGACCCGGGTGGAAGACCCCGCGCGCGCGCGTCGAGCGCGGCCAGCCGCCACTCGCCGTAGAGCCAGAGCAGCGCGACCGCCGCCGCCGGCGCCGCGGCGAGGGCGAATGCGGCGCGCGTTCGGCGCGCGAGCGCCGCGCGCAGCGCACCCACGGCGAAGCCGTTCGCGAGCACGAGCACGAGGACGAGCCCGCCGGCGCCCGCGAGGTCCGCGCCCTGGCGGAGGACGCGCGAGGCGATGAACCCGTGCCCGAGGCTGTCGCCGAGCGGCTTCGGCCATGCCCATTCGACCGCGACGTACGCGAGCGCGCCGCCGACCGCGGCGACCGCCTCGCGCCGCAGCGAGAACGTCGGCTCTTCCTCGCGCGCGCGTCGGAGCGCGAAGCGAGCCGCCGCGAGCGCGACGAGCTGCGGCTCGAGGATCGGGGCGAGCGCCGCGAGCACCGCGTACGAGGTCGCTGGGCTCGCGCCGGTGTAGGCGCCGATGCCGTCGGCGAGCCAGCCGAAGACGGCGAGCGCGAAGCCGACGCTCATCGCGAGGCCGGCGGCGATCGCGCCGGCGAGCGAGCGGCCGCGATCGACGGCGGCGAGCCAGGGCACGAGCGCCACCCAGCCGAGAGCGAAGCTGACCCGGCCGACGTGCGAGTAGAGCGCGCACGCGAGCGCGCTCGCCGCAGCGCACGCGACGACGACGAGCGCGCGGCGCGCCGCGCTCTCGGTCCGGAGCGGGGACGCCGCGGGAGCGGCGTCGTCCGAGCGCGCGGAGGTCGCGACCGGCGCGGGAGGGCTCAGGGCGCGGTGCCGGGGCCGTTCGGCCCGTCGGGGAGGTCGAGCATCTCGATCGGCATGCCGGGCGGCGCCATCTCGCGCGGCACGACGCGATTCGGCGGAATCGCGACCGGCTGTCCCGTGTCGTCGACCCAATCGAAGTCGGGCGAGAACATCAGGATCGGGGGCAGCATCTTTCCGTCGTCGGTCGCCTGGTAGTGCCGGACGTAGCCGGGCGGGAGGTCGAAGCCTTCGGGCACGACGATGC
>Ga0070741_10000957_pt1 | contig 95028 bp, 79 predicted proteins | sample Coa_R1_4_FD_66440 | JGI IMG/M metagenome (GOLD analysis project Ga0070741, IMG submission 66440) | Surface soil microbial communities from Centralia Pennsylvania, which are recovering from an underground coalmine fire - Coalmine... | ecosystem: Environmental > Terrestrial > Soil > Unclassified ...
GCGCGCACCTTCCTGGGCGCTTCGCGCGGCGCGAACCGCAAACCCAACCCCTTTACCGGCTTCGATCCGCTGGACAATGTCCCGATGCATGCACTGCAGCCGGGCCTATTGCGGGAAATCGACATCGTCGACTTGAAAGGGGTGGTCACTCAACTGCGCGATGCGCTGGTGAAGCAGGCGTCTTCCCCACAAGTCGCCGCACTTGCGCACATGCTCTGCTCGCCTCGACACGACCGCTATGGCCTGCTGCAGGCGCGACTGCGCAGCTTCGAGGACGCCGATCCGGTGCTCGGATCGCTTCAGCGCGAGCTGGTGGAGCACTTGAATCGCGTGCTCGAAAGCGAGCGACTCGACCGCTGCGAAGCCTTCCGAGTGTTCCTCGATCGCGATGCCGCGGCGAGCGTTCGCAATTACATCGAGCACGGCAATCTCGTGTTCGCAAACCGCAAGCTGCTCGAGCTCGCTTTCCCCGATGCCTTACCGAAGTTCGATTTCCCGCCGCCGCCGCCGCACAAGCTGATGCACGTGATCAACCTCACATTGAACTTGGTGCATGGCCGTCAGCTCGCCTGGCAAGAGCGCAAGGCCGCGCCGTTTGCAGTGACGCCGATGTACGCGGGCAACTACTACCTCGGCTACCGCGAGTCGCGCAACTACGGCGACGGCGTCTCGATCGCCACTGCTGCTGCGATATCGGGCGCTGCGGTGAGCCCGAACATGGGTTATTCGTCCTCCCCGCTCACAACGCTGCTGCTGACGCTGTTCAACGTGCGGCTGGGATGGTGGCTCGGCAATCCGGGCAGTGCAGGAGCGCTCACCTACCGCCGGCGTGAACCTCGATTGTCGGTGCGTCCAGTGCTGTCCGAGGCGCTCGGCATGACCGACGATCAGAGCCCTTACGTCTACCTCTCCGACGGTGGCCATTTCGAGAACCTCGGGCTGTTCGAGATGGTGCTGCGGCGCTGTCATTTGATGGTCGTGTTCGACGCCGGCGCCGACCCCGGCTACCGCTTCGACGATCTAGGCAATGCCGTGCGAAAAGTGCGTATCGATCTGGGCATTCCGATCGAGTTCGAAACGCTTCCGATGCGTAAGCGCGGCGGCGGTGACGACGGGTCGATTCGCTACTGCACGCTGGGTCGCGTGCGCTACGCCGCCGTCGACGGCGCCGACGCGCCAGACGGCCTGCTGCTCTACTTCAAACCGGTCCTATGCGGCGGGGAACCGGCCGATGTCCTGCATTACGCCTCGGAGAACACCGACTTCCCGCAAGAACCTACCACCGACCAATTCTTCGGGGAGGCGCAATTCGAAAGTTATCGCCGATTGGGCCAATTCGCCGTCGACACCGCACTGAACGGCGTGTATTGCGAAGGGCGAACGTGGGCTGCCGATTTGGTTCAAGGCGTGCGCCGATACCTGAAGGAGTCGGCGGCGAGCCCTTGGATCGATGCCTGGCTCGCGCTCTCTTCTCAGGGAAAACCCTGAGCGCCGACAAGTCATCTCGCAGCCCACTGCCCGCGTCGTAGTCCGCATCGGACTCGCCGCGAGCCGACCGTTAAGTCTGCGAGCAGGCTTGTTGTGCGTGTGCTCACGGGTGATGCGATGCGCTAAGGAATTCTCTGAGACGCCAGTCTCTCGCGAACGCGACGAGAAGTGATACATTCATTTCGATTGCGTGAGCTCGAAGCACGAAGAGAAAGAATGTCGCCATCACGATGGACGACCTGCGCGAACGAAGCCACTCAGGCATCTAGACGATGCACTCGTCGGCCTGGCACCACTGGACATCCGCCCACACCTCGGTACCATCTCCGGCTCGATCGAACTCTCGACCACGCTCGCGCATCGAAACGCTCAGTACTCTTTATCGATGGCGCCCGTCGAGATCGCACCGAACACTGCATCGCCATGCATTTCTCGCTCGATGCTCGACGCTTCGCCCTCACATCGCGACTCGCTTGAAGACGGACGTTACGGACAACAGGTTTTCGGTGCTCGAGCCTGCAATTCTCGATAGCTTGAGCCCTCGACAGAGGCAAGTCCTGACCGGCATTGCGCGCGGACTGTCGGTCAAGGAGATCGCGGCCGAGATGGGGCTGAGCGTGAAAACGATCGAGACGCACCGTGCCGCGCTGCTGGCGAAGACTGGGCTGCGTAACATCGTCGGCCTCGTTCTGTTCGCCGTATACCATCGGCTTGTCGACATCGAACACTTGCTCTGCAACAGCTTGCGCGCGCCCGCTCGGCGGGCACGTGCGCCGGCAGGCGGCAAGAACCTGGCGAGCTGACGCGCAACGAAGCTCTTGCCAGATTGCGCCCGCGCGCGCGACGAACCTGTTAAGCTTTTTCAAGACGCACTCGCGCATGGCCGACACGCGCCGAGGCTCTAGTCGAAGTGGACACTGTCCGCCGCGATCGCCTCAAACGTGGTTCGCGGCGAGACTCTGCTAAACGAGCACTTGATCGGAGCGCATTGCGACCATGCCCATCGTACGTCGCGTGTCAATGTCTGCAGCATGGATGCTGCTCTGCCTGTCGAGTCACGCCCAGGACGGATCCAACCAGCCCCCTGCGGTGGAAAGACCGAGCGTCCTACTTGGCCTGGATGGCGTTTCACAATGGCTCCGCAGCCGCTTCACCGAGTCCGAACTGCGCGCCTTGCGGCGCGAGGATCTCGGCCTCGAGTCGCACTACTGCGGATGCGACGATCTGCCTCATCCGCATTTCCCCTACGTGTTGATGATGCTGTCCACGCCCAAAGGCGATCTGCTCGCTCGACTCGAGCGCCATGAGCTCGGCGCACGTGTGACGCCGCTCGCCGTGCGCGATGGCGACATGTATTGCCCGATGGACACGCAAGAGGCCTGCTACGGCGCCTTCGCCCATCCGTGCGACTTCACCGATTTTCGCTATGGACCTGGTCTGTCCCAATTCTTCCCATCGTGTAAGGCGCAACCCAACGAAGCCGACGGACAGCAGCTCAGGTAGGCAGCGCCTCGATGATTTGAATCTGCAATTCGTACATTATCTGTAAGCGGCTTCGCGATAGACTTCCCTTCGGCATCACCTATCGCGCCATGGATTGGATGTGCCGGAAGCAATGCATCCGCAGCACACGGAGAAGCGGCATGCCGCTGTGGCCCGGCCGCCTCCCTGACATTCGGACGAGAGGAGGACATCACGATGATACGCAAGGCCTCTACCCTGGCTGGCTGTCTCATGCTCATTTCGTCGGCGCAAGCCGCTGACGACCTCTGCACTGTGGCAGCGAATCACTGCAAGATCTTGAAGGAGGATTCCAAGGTTCGGGTCGTCGAGTTCAGCGCCCAAAAAGGCGACAAAATCGCCATGCATAGCCACCCGGCGCACGTCGTCTACTTGATCAAGGCGGGCAAGACCCGGTTTTCGTTTCCCGACGGCACCACGCGCGAGTCCAGCGGCTCCAGCGGCGAGGCGCTCATCAATCCCCCGGTGACCCACGCACAAGAGCACCTGGAGGATGTGCACGTCATCCTGGTCGAAATGAAGCCGTAAGCCGCACCGATTGGAGAGACGCACGCTCAATGCGCGGTCTCTCCGCGTGCCAGCGCGGCGCGGCTCTTCTCGGCCAGATGGGGCTCCAAGTAAATGCGCGTAATGCGCGGATAGCGCTCGCGGATATTTGCTTCGAGTGAGCGGACTGCTGCGTCGATTCGCTCGCTAGGGGTGTCCGGCGCGAACATCAAATCGAGTGTGAGCAGAACCTCGTTCGGCCCGATGTACATGGACAAGATCGGACCGGTCGCGCGCACCCCCGGCTGCGCCAAGGCCATTGCCCGGATCGAACGCGCGGTCTCGAGACGCACACCTTCGCCAACGAGCAGGCCGCGCGCTTCCGCGATCAAGGCCACGGCAACGGCAGCGAGCAACAGTCCGATCATGACCGAAGCAGCCCGTCGAACACCGGCCGTCCCCAGTACTGAGAGGCGGCGATGCCAGCCGCGGCAAAGAACAATCCGGTCAGGGCTGCGGAGTCCTCGGCGAGCACGGTATAAGTCGTCGGATCCTTGCTCTCGCGCATCGCGCGCCAGAACGGCCGGCCGCGGTTTTCGGCACGGAACTGCTTGAGCGCGATGGTGAAGCTGATGCCTTCGAATACAGCAGCCGCGCCAAGCACCACATAATTCCACATTGCATCGCGCATCGGCTCGGGCTGCCGGATGTGTACGATGCCCTCGTAGATCGACACGCCGCCGCCCAGCCCGAAAATCAACACGGCGACAATCAAGCTCCAAAAATAAAGCTCCCGACCGTGGCCGAACGGGTGTTCGGGCGTAGCGGGCCGCTCGCTCAAACGCATGCCGACGAGCAGCAAGAGGCCGTTCCCGGTATCGACGCTCGAATGCACGGCTTCAGAGAGCATGGCCGAACTGCCCGTAATCGCGGCAACGGCGAACTTGGTGACTGCGATCGCGACATTTGCCCCGATCGCGCCGTACACTGCTCGTTTGGATTCGGCCATCTGCGCATCGCGCGCAAAGCGCTCATGCGATCGAGTGGCCTCGATCGCGCTGCACCGTTGAGCCCTCTGCGGAAAGTTATCTCGCAGGCAGTGCCGCAAGCCGCGTACCGCAACAGCGTGGGCGCGTCGACAGGCAACCGAAGATGCCACGATTCCGCTGGCCACCCGCTCGAGTCCGGCATGTCGAGCCGATGACGAACGGGTAGATCGGCAGCCGCCGTGCGTGGAGCGGATGCCGATGGCGGATCTCTACGTCAACTTGCGTGAAGCGGAGCTGGGGCGCGTCGGGACCTCCGCTGCAGCACGGCTGCGCAACCGATCATGAGCGCGACGAGCGCAGGCAAGTACGGTTCGTCGACTTGCAGCACGAGATTGTCGATTCCGCCCGGCGCTCCGCCGTTCTTCCCCGTGATCTCCAACCACTCGATGTCACGCCACAAATCGCCGGCGAGAGCAACGCGCTGTCCCCATCCACCCGACGCGACACCACCTTTCGAGGATGTCAACGTGCTGGCCATGAAGACCACGTCGACGGCGGAGAACGGCACGCCGAAGCGGTCGATGCGAATCTTTCCGTCGCACGGCAGGCCCGAACCGACGGTAATGGGGCCGATGAACGTTCCGTCCGCCTCGACCTGCTCACAACGCGTCACATCGGTCCCGATCCAAACCGAACCATCGTAAGCCGGCGCCTCCGGCTTGGGCGACTGCGGACATATCACCGGAGACGGTGCGTAGAGCCCGCAATCCAGATCGTAGTGGTTCTTGCGGTAGGTCCCGTCTCCGTTCGCGATCATCGGTCCCCAAGCGCGCAGCCCGCCTTCGTAGTAAGGATCGAAATGGTATTCACCGCTGCCCGAGTTGAAATCGAGCATGACGAGTCCCGCCCGACACGGCGCGGCAAATACGAGCAGCGCGACCACCAGCAGCACGCGTTGCCCTCCGGACCAATATACGCGAGCCGCGCTCTTCAAAAGATCGAGATGGATTGCTGCAGGAACATGTATGCCAGCCATGGAAGTCCCCCGTAGCGTGTTATCGAAGATGATTGCTGTATGCGCGCACAGCAACTGGCTCCAATCTACGCCTTAGCTTTGTGACATTCAACCGCTCGGCATAAATAAACTGTTTGCGTTCACGCTTCTACATCCTGACGTTGTTGTGAGGCGACGTGCAGACAACGTCGATCGCGCGCTCGTGTCATCTGCAGGCTGCACGACGAATCGAAAGTAGCCATTTCCTGAGCACGAAGGAATAGAGGCTGATCAAGGCATCGAGTCTTTACGCTTTTGCAGTGCATCCCGATATGGCGTCTCTCCGTTGAGACGATCGTCATGCCGTTGCAATCGGAGCCGCGCGATTTCCGTCGATGGCCCGTTCCAATTGGCGATCGGCGGAGAAGCGTTGGGAAAGATGCACGTGTGAAAATGTCCCACGTCTCTTAAACCAGTCGCCATATCCCAACGCGATAGCGGGATTCGAGCACCCGCCCTACTTCGCTTCTCCTGCTGTCTGGCCTTGATCCATAACGACTTTGTTGGTCAGGCATAGGTCGTGCACAAGGCGCCCAGCGATCGCAATGCGACCGGATTCTCTCGTCATGCTGATGACATACCGCATCGTTATCGAAGATGGTTCTTGCGCGCACTCCGCGACCCGCCAGACCGGGCCGCACGCCCACGAGGCAACACAACGACTCTTGGTCCTCTTGCATAAGGAGAAATGGCATGGCAGATACGAGCACGCATCCCGTGAGCACCCCGCCCATCGAGCGAACGCGCACCGCGGCGGGCGCAGGTCGTGCAGCACTCCCCGCGCTCGCGCTGATGGTCGCTGCGGCGCTTGTCCCTCAACAACTGTTTGCGCAAGCCGCAGGCGCCGATTGGACCACGGCTTCCGGAACACCGGAAGGCACGCGCTTCAGCAGCCTGTCGCAGATCAACGCCGCGAACGTCGGATCGCTGGTCGAGGAATTCGCCTTCCCCACCGGCACGCGCGCGGCGCACCAGGGCCAGCCGCTCGTCGTCGGGCAGACAATGTACATCGTCACACCGTTTCCCAACAAGCTGATCGCGCTCGATCTGCGTTATCCCGGCTCGGTGCTCTGGACCTTCAACCCGCAACCGAACGAATATGCGAAGGGCGTTGCGTGTTGCGACGTGGTCAATCGCGGCGCGGCCTATGTCAATGGCAAAGTCATCTACAGTGTTCTCGACGACACCGTCGTCGCCGTCGACGCGAAGTCGGGAACCTTGGTGTGGCGCACCAAGCTCGGTAGTCCGCAAACCGGCGAGACTCTCACCGGCGCACCGATCATCGTGAAGGACAAGGTCATCGTCGGCAACGCCGGCGGCGAGTTGGGCATTCGAGGCTGGGTGCAGGCGCTCGATGTCAGCACCGGCAAGCCGCTGTGGAAGGCGTACAACACCGGTCCCGATTCCGAAGTTCGTATTGGATCGAAGTTCCACGCGTTCTACGCCAAGGACCAAGGCGCGAACTTGGGCAGCAGCAGCTGGCCGGGGACGCTATGGAAGCAAGGCGGCGCGACCGCTTGGTCATGGTTCACCTACGACCCGGGGTTGAACCTGATCTACTACGGAACTTCGAACCCAGGCGTGTGGAACCCGGATATGCGTCCAGGCGACAACAAGTGGGGCGCGACCATCTTCGCGCGCAATCCCGATACCGGCGAAGCGGTGTGGGCGTACCAGGTCACGCCGCACGACGGGTGGGATTTCGACGCCATCAGCGAGAGCATCGTCACCGACGTCAACATCGGCGGCACCGCGCGCAAGGGGCTGGTGCACTTCGACAAGAACGGCTTCGCCTACACGATGGACCGGGCGACGGGTCAAGTGCTGATCGCCAACAAGTTCGTCAACGTGACCTGGGCCGATCGTGTCGACCTCCAAACGGGCGCACCGATGGTGCGGCCGGGAATGGATACGCACGAGGGCGTCGTCACGAAGGGCATTTGTCCTTCGGCGCTCGGCGGCAAGGAATTTTCTCCGGCGGCCTACTCGCCTCAGACCAAGCTGTTCTATGTGCCTGTCATCAACTTCTGTCAGAACTACGAAGCACTACGCGCGCTATACATCTCGGGTACGCCCTTCATGGGAGTGGATCTGCAGCTGGTTCCCGGTCCGGGCGGCTTCATGGGCGAATTGGTCGCGTGGGATGGGTCGACCGGCACGAAGAAGTGGAGCATCCAAGAGCCCTTACCCCTGTATGGCGGCGTCCTAGCGACGGCGGGCGACGTCGTCTTCTACGGCACGCTCGATCGCTGGTTCAAGGCGATCGATGCGAAGACCGGCAAGGTTCTGTTCCAGAAGCAACTCGAGTGCGGCATCGTCGGCAACCCGATCAGCTACACGGCACCGGACGGCAAACAGCGCATCGCGGTTTACACCGGAACGGGCTGGCTCACGGGTGGATTCGCCGGTGGTGCCTGCCCGGCAGGCGGAGGCGGCGACGGTGAACAACACGAGACCGAAGCCGCGGCCTCGCCGCTGCGCACGGCGCTCAAGCGGTCGGGACAGACGAGCGCCAGCGCAGCGACATCGGCTCCCACGAGCGGCGCGCTTCACGTGTTCAAACTGCCATGACGCTCGGGATGTCCGCTCGATACATCGTCACGGCGCTCGGGCACGGTCGTGTGCGTCACGGCCTGTGCGCGCTCGGCATAGCGGTGCTGCTCGCAGCGCCGCTGTGTCTGCCGGCCTCGACCTGGGCGCAAAGCCAACGCGACCTGCTCGTGTGTGCAGATCCGAACAATCTGCCGTTCTCCAATGACAAGTTGGAAGGATTCGAGAACAAGATCGCGAGCCTCATCGCCGAGGATCTCGGCGCGAAGGTGCGCTACACCTGGAGCGATCAGCGGCGCGGGTTCCTGCGCCGTACGCTGCACGCGCATCGCTGCGATCTCGTCATGGGCGTGCCTGCAGGGCTTCCCGGCGTTTCCATCACCGAGCCCTACTACACGTCCAGCTACGTGTTCGTTTGGGCACGCGAGCGCAACCTGCAACTCGCCGGTTTCGACGACCCGGTGCTTGGCGAGCTCAAGATCGGTCTCGAGGCGATCGGAGTCGAAGGCGCGAACACGCCTCCCGCGAGCGCGTTAGCGCGGCGCGGGCTGACGAGCCACGTCGTCGGCTTCACGAAACCCGAGGCTGGCGAGATCGACACCCGTGCGGCGCGCATCGTCGATGCAGTTGCATCCAAGGAGATCGATACGGCGATCGTGTGGGGGCCGTTCGGAGGCTATTACGCAAAGCGATACGCGGACAAGCTGGCGATCGCACCGATCGTGTCCGATCCCAAGCAACCTTCACTCGCGCTGGCGTTCTCGATCGCGCTCGGTGTGCGCAGCGAAGACGAGGCCTTCAAAGCCGAACTGCAGGGCGTGCTCGACCGCCGGCACGACGAGATCCGAGCAATTCTTCGGGACTACGGTGTTCCCCTCGTCATGCGCGCGCCGAGCGACGGCGAAGCAATGAGCGCAGCGGGTGCAGCGCAATGACCAGAGCGAATCTTCAACGATTGACCAAAAAACGGAGTATTCATCATGCGTAAGTCATCTCCTCTCTTTGCCACCACGCTGTGCCTGGCACTGGTCTGTGCCGGCGCTGTGAGCAGCGCGAGCGCGCAGACTCTCAGTCCAGCCGCTGAAGGCCGGCGCGCCTGGTTGAAATACAACTGCTACGGCTGCCACGGTATGCGTGCACAAGGCGGTATGGGACCCAACATCGCACACGAAGCTGACGACGTCGGCGAAGCGGTGATGAGTGGCGAGGAAGGCGGAATGCCCTCGTTCCGTCGAATCGTCACCTCGACCGATATCGCCAATCTAAGAGCCTATCTGCGCAGCATCGGCACGACCAGCGAACCGAAGTTCACGCACTGGTGGGAGCCGGTGCCAACGAAGTAAACCGGAAGTCTCCTGCACGTTGCATCTCCTCCCCTCGCCCTCTCTCCTTGCCAGAGGAGAGAGGGACTTTTTTGATTCGCAACGCCGCGCAGCCAGCCGTCTTCACGCCAATCCACAGGACCCGTAGCCCGGATGCAGCCCGAAGGGCGGAATCCGGGGATCGGATGCACCCCGAACGGCGAAATCCGGGGATCTGCAAACTCGCCTTCATCGCTCCCGGATTCCGCTACGCTTCATCCGGGCTACGCTACTACGACTACCTCACGCCTGCGCAGGACCCGTAGCCCGGATGCAGCCCGAACGGCGGAATCCGGGGATCTGATGCACCCCGAAGGGCGGAATCCGGGAATCTGATGCACAGCGAACGGCGAAATCCGGGGATCTGCAAGCTCGCCTTCCGGCACCCGCTGTCAGCGCCTAAGGTAGAACAATTCGCTCCATCAAATAGCACAGACAATCCTGTCGGATGACACCCGCATCGAGGGTCAACATCGCCGGCGTGACCGCTCTTCGAATGCGCAGCAGGTCATCGCGCACTTCGAAGTAATGCTCGAACACCGGCGCACCGTGTTCGTCGTGGACCTCCAGACCTGCAGCACCCTGCGGTTGAATCCGCGCCAGCACGGTGCCGGGAGCGAGATCACGAAAGTTCATGTGATCGAGATCGGAGACGAAGCGAATGTCAGCGTAGGTGTCGTCGAAGCTGAACGCCACCGCTTGCGGTACCTTCACGGTGGCAACCGTGTGATAGACGTCGATGTCCTGTCTTCGCACGGGCTGCTCGGGGAAGTGCTCGAGGTGCAACGCGGCCTCGATGAAACGCGCGGCATGCGTGTCGCCGGCAGGGTTGCCCGGCTTACCGCATTCAACGGTGACCGCGGGGCACAACGGTGCAAAGGCAGCCGACTGGACACCGAGCGGTGTCTTGAAGTACACGACGATGCGCGAGAACAGGGTCGCAAGGTGCAGGTACGACGCGTCCAGGCGGTTGACGCAACCGTAGTAGGGGTTGAGGCCGGTGTTGTTGTGGATATCGATGCTGGCGAAGACGCGCCGGGCCGTCATTGCTTCCACCACCTGCTGGGCGAGCTGCGCTTCGGGGAGTGCGCCGTGCGGCGTGCCGGGCCAGACACGATTGAAGTCGGGTTGGCCGTCCAAGTGGCGCAAACCCTGCGCGGCGGCTTCGACGTTGCCCACAAAGATCGACAGCGCGCGCGGCAATTCGCGCGCGTGCCGCGCTCGCAGCACCGACTGCACCGCAGCCAATCCGGTACCCTCGTTCCCGTGCAGCAGGACGGATACGAACAACGGCTCGGGGCGACGCCCAGGTAGATGCAGTAGCGTCGGTTGTGCAAGCACGCGATGCACCGTTTGCGGCGTGGCGGAAAGGAACCCTTCGGGGAGTGTGTTGAGTTCGAGTAGCTGCGTCATTTCCCGATCAGAAAATCCGGCTTGGCGCGACGGCATTCGCCGTGTCGTTACCTCCAGCAGACCGACCGCGATCACTACGGGTCACCGCAGATTGATCGCCCTACGCTCCGAGCACCGCTCGCGCCGATCCGCAGAACCCGTCCGCGGCGGCCCACGGACACGGTGAGCGCTCACCAAGATCTCCCGATCAGATCGGCCATTCGTGCACGGGGCTGCCGATGCGTTGCTGCTCGAGGTAGGCGACGCTCAAGCGCAGCCAGTCGCGGCCGTGCTTCGCGCACCACCCCCTCTGCCACGCCGCGCCGTTCTGTCGGTTGCGCAGGCGGGCCGCAGCAATGTCGAGGTAGCGCTCGCGATCGGCATCGTCGATCTCGAGCAGTTGCAAGCCTTCGTTCGCCATTGGCAACAGCTCGTCGAGCCAGAGGGTCTGCACCTCGATTTCACGACCGTCGAGCCACACCACCCGCGCATCGAGTCCTTCCCGAGCCGCGCGATAGAAATTATCGCGCGCGACCGCGAAAGGAAGATCCACCTCGGGTGCTTCGCGCAAAGTCGCCAGCACACGTGAAGCGCCGATATACAAGGCGGCATTGGTCATCATGTCGATGATACTGGGACCCGCCGGCATGACCCGTTGTTCGATCCGTAAATGTGGGACGTCCTCATCGTTGAAGCCGATCAGCAGTCGGTTCCAGCGCCATACCGTGCCGTTGTGCAGGCGCAGATGCCGGAACGCGTGGGGCTGACCGTCACTCACGATCGGCAACAGCACGGGATACGCTTCCAGGTTATGGACGAACGCTTCGATCGGCGAGGTGTTCAGATAACCCTGCCCGAACGTCACGCGTGCCTGCGCGCCCTCGCCCACATCCACCGCCTGCTCGAACAACGGCACGCGGGTTTCGTCCCACAGGTCGTGCCCGAATAGATACGGCGAGTTCGCCGCGAGCGCGACCAATGGTGCCGACAAAATGATGGACGCGTTGTAGTAGCGCGTGACGTCTTCGGGCGGACATTGCAAATGCACCTGGAACGAAGTGGTCCCGGCCTCGAGCATGACGTCATCGTGCGTAAGACGAAGGTGCTCGCGGCCGCGGATGTCGATGTTGATCGGCCGCCCCCCGCGCGCGTGCACGACTTGGTCGTTGAGTGCGAAGTAGCGGTTCAGCCGCGAAATATGGGCGAGCGTGAGATCGCGTTGCCGAATGGTGGGCAAGGTGCCGATCATGACCAACTGCCCGTCCATGCCATGCGCGACGTCGACGCAGCGGCACCAGGTCGCCGCCAACTCCTCTTCCATTTTGCGAAAAGCACGCTCACGCAAGGCGACGGGCGTGCAGTTCAACTCGACGTTGAAGGTGGACAGCTCGGGAACCACCAACGGATCGTTCAATCGGGCCAGATAGGCTTCGTTGCGCGGCAACGGAAAGTGGTTGTGATCGATCAGCCAAGCTTCCAGCTCGCAGCCGGCAGTGAACGACGGATCGCCAAAGCGGCCGTCGCGCCACGCCCGTTCCAACAGATCCGTTTCGGCGCGCAGCCGCGCGTCGAACGCTTCGAAGTCCGCCCTCGTGAATTGAATACGATCGATCTCCTGACCCATGGGCGCAGCATAACGTGAGATGCGTTGTCGCGATGCTAACTGCTCGCCATACGACAGCTTTGACTTGGGTCAGATCGCAGCGATTGGTCTCCGCTGGGCGGCCATCTGTTCTCGACATTGCCAACCGTGTCCTGCTCGTGCATCGCGGCCCGACTCCCCAGGGCTATGGAGAGCTGTTGAACCCGGGCACCAGCGGCTCGATCTCGCCATTGCTCCTCCCCGCGGCCGCAATCGAGCTGGCCGAGCTGTGGCGGTAGACGCGAGCCTCTACCAGCTGACGGGCACCGTCGCCCTTATAACAGCATCGCGGATCTCCGCCGTCTCGCCTTTCGAAGTCAGGGCCATCGGCCCACCGAAATCACTCCCCGTCACAAAACCTCAGCACTGCCAGATGAAGATGGCTCAGGCGCGACAGGCGAGTGTCGTAATCCGCCGCGTCTTCATCATCGAGAGACGCGTAGACCGTCCGGCCGGGCAAGACGGCGCAACGACATTGCCTAGCGATGCAGAATCGTCCGTTGCAGCCGGGGCAACTTGGATCGGGAAAGCCCGCGGATGAGGCCGCAGCCAAATGGCCGAGAGAGTTTGCCATGAGACCTCCGCTTGCAGAAACGATGACAGGTGTATCGTTGTCCGCGCGGAGCTGAACGTCTATTAGACGAAGGGAATAGACCGACTGTACACGGCCGTTGCCGCCTTCTCATGGGAATCGCCGGGAGCCTCGTTTTCGCCTCGAGCGCTGATCCCCGGCGCGGTTTCGCTCGAGCGCGCCGCTCGCGATGCTCGGTCCCCCGAGTAATCTTTACCGAATCGGTGCGTTACGCGGCCGTTACACCTACCAGGTCAGTGAAGTGGTCGCGTAACACCTGCCAACTAGGGCGTGAGCGACGCGGGCGAGGTCAGTGAAATCATCGCGTAACACCTGCCGACTAGGGTGTAAGCCTGCGAGCCGTGAGGCGAACGAGAAGGTTCCTGCGGCAACACTTGAACGCCTCCGGCAGCAGCGTAATCTAACCTCTACGCCGCGCGAGGTCGGGGCGGCGTGACGTCACGCGAAGGAGGTTGCCATGGCTTGCGCAATGACCGTCGAGCAGTATCTCAACGAACTCCATATCCCCTACGACATCAAGCAGCATCCTGCTACGCCGACGAGCATGAAGGCTGCAATGGCGGCAGACGTCTCCGCGGACTGCATGGCCAAGGCCGTGATCCTCGAAGACGAACGCGGCTACGTAATGGCGGTGATTCCCGCGTCCCATCAAGTGAGTTTGCGCCGCCTGCGCACGATGACCGGCCGGCGCATGCATACGGCGTCCGAGCAAGAGCTGGCGGTGCTGTTTCGCGACTGCGCCCCGGGGGCTGTGCCGCCGATCGGCATGGCCTACGGCATCGAAACCGTCTGGGACGATAGCTTGCAGGAAGCCGACGACGTGTACTTCGAAGCGGGCGATCACGAGTCGCTCATGCACGTGCATGGACGCGATTTCATTCAGATGATGCGCGACGCTCCGCACGGTCGCATCAGCTCGCACATCTGACCGCGACAATTCCCTCCCCAACGTCGAGCAAATAGCGCCGAGCATATCAAGTGGACGATCCTCCAACCCTGGACGCGCCGACCAGCGACACACTGCGCCGAGCACCTCTCGCCGAGACCCTTATCACCGGCACGACCACTTCGTCGCGGCCGGGCCCGCTGCCGTTGCCTTCGTCGGCGCCTTCCGGCCGTTCAGCGGTTTCGGATGCATTGGTGCTTTTCGGCGCTACCGGGGATCTCGCTTACAAAAAGATCTTTCCAGCGCTGCAAGCGATGGTGAAGCGCGGGCGGCTCGATGTACCGGTGGTGGGCGTGGCGCGCTCGGGCTGGAATCTGGACGCCTTACGCGAGCGCATTTACGCGAGCCTGGAGCAACACGGCGGCGGCGCCGACCAGGCCGCCTTCGCCAAGCTGCGCGCGCAGTTACGTTATGTCGACGGCGATTATCGCGACCCGGCGACCTATACCCGCCTGCGCGAGGCGCTTGCCGGCGGTCATCATCCCCTGCACTACCTCGCCGTTCCGCCCAGTCTTTTCGCGACCGTGGTGGAGGGAATCGGCGCATCGGGCTGCGCGCAAGGCGCTCGGGTAGTCGTGGAAAAGCCCTTCGGGCGCGACCTGGCTTCTGCCCGTACATTGAACGAGGCCGTGCATCGGGTCTTCCCCGAAACGGCGGTATTCCGCATCGACCACTACCTCGGCAAGGAGCCCGTGCAAAATCTGCTCTATTTTCGCTTCGCCAACAGCTTCCTCGAACCGCTCTGGAATCGCCACTACGTCGAGAGTGTACAAATCACCATGGCGGAAGCCTTCGGCGTAGAGGGTCGCGGCCGTTTCTACGAAGAGGTGGGGGCGATTCGCGATGTCGTGCAGAATCATTTGCTGCAGGTCGTTGCGCACATCGCGATGGAGCCGCCGATCGGAGAAGGTCCCGAGGCGATCCGCGACGAGAAGGTCAAAGTATTCCGCGGCTTGCGCCCACTTAGCGGCCGCAGTTTGATTCGCGGGCAATACGCCGGCTATCGCGAAGAGAAAGGCGTCGCGCCTGATTCGCAGGTCGAAACCTTCGCTGCCATGCAATTGCATCTGGATTCCTGGCGTTGGGCCGACGTGCCGATCTTCATCCGCGCCGGAAAAGAACTCGCGGTGACGGCGACCGAAGCCGTCGTCAATCTCAAGCGGCCGCCGCAACAAGTGTTCAGCGAACCGGTGCCGCCACAGTCGAACTACCTTCGATTTCGTCTCGGCCCTGACCGCGTCACGATCGCATTGGGTGCACGCAGCAAGCGACCGGGCCATGTCATGGCCGGCGAGGAAATCGAACTGTACGTGTGCAACGATGAAGCAACCGAGCTGGGAGCGTACGAGCGGCTGATCGGCGACGCGATGCAAGGCGACCCTACCCTGTTCGCGCGCGAGGACGCCGTCGAGGCGGCCTGGAGAGTCGTAGACCCCGTGCTCCACCTGACTACACCGGTTTTCCTTTACCAGAAGGGCAGTTGGGGACCGAGCGAAGCAAATGCGATGACCGCGCCATATGGCGGGTGGCGGAATCCGACATCGGGATGCTGAGATTCGCCGCGAGCCACGAATCACGAGTCAGGAGTCACGAATCACGAGTCACGAAATCACGAGCCCCGAATCACGAGCCACGAGCCACGAGCCACGAATCACGAATCACGAATCACGAATCACGAATCACCAGTCACGAAATCACGAGTCACGAATCACGAGTCACGAAATCACGAGTCACGAAATCACGAGCCCCGAATCACGAGTCACGAATCAGGAATCACGAATCAGCGACAACGCTCTTCCCCTCCTCATCGAGGAGGGGTGGTCCGAAGGGCCGGGGTGGTCGGCCGAAGGGCCGGGGTGGTCGGCCGAAGGCCGCTCGCGCGATCACCCTACAGCGCACCCGGGCTTCGCCCGGAGGTGTGCCCGGAGGGTGCCGCCTCGTGAAAGGCGGGGAGGCGCGAGTCACGAGTCAGCATCCGTACGGGCACATCGCGTGCCCCCTTCGACAGGGCTTGGGGCCACCCGGCCCGGCTTGGACTTTCACGTGGACTGCCAGCGAACATGAGCCTTTGGCCGCTTCTCGTTTACGTCGCCGCGGTGGTGCTTCTGGTTGCGGCGCTGATCCTGCTGTCTTACCTGCTGGGTGAGCGTCATCGAGGGCTGGCAACCGGGGAGCCTTTCGAATCCGGGGTGGCGAGCGTGGGCGATGCGCGCCTGCGCTTCTCCGCGAAGTTCTATCTCGTCGCGATGTTGTTCGTCATCTTCGATCTCGAAGCCGTGTTCCTCTTCGCCTGGGCGGTGAGCGTGCGCGAGGCAGGCTGGCTCGGCTATGTCGAAGCGCTCGTGTTCATCGTGGTGCTGGCGGCTGCGCTGGCCTACTTATGGCGCGTGGGCGCGCTCGATTGGGCGCCGCGTCGCAGCCGCGGATGGTCGCGGCGATCTTTGTCTTAACGGGCCATCGATGCGCTTCTGGTTGCAACGACCCGATTCGGCCGACCCACCCAATCGCCCCGCCGCGACCATGGAAGAAGTCGTGCGGCGCAATGTACTGCTGACGCGCTTGCAAGACTTGCTCGCCTGGGGTCGTAAGAACTCGGTGTGGCCGTTCAACTTCGGGCTGTCGTGCTGCTACGTCGAGATGGCTACCAGCTTCACGAGCAAGTACGACATTGCCCGCTTCGGCTCGGAGGTGATCCGAGCAACGCCGCGCGAAGCCGATCTGATCGTGATCTCGGGCACCGTGTTCATGAAGATGGCACCGGTGATTGCACGCCTCTATGACCAGATGATGGCGCCGCGTTGGGTGATTTCGATGGGCTCGTGCGCCAACTCGGGCGGCATGTACGACATTTACAGCGTCGTGCAAGGCGTCGACAAGTTCCTGCCCGTCGACGTTTACGTGCCGGGTTGTCCACCGCGCCCCGATGCCTTCCTCGAGGGGCTCACGCTGCTGCAGCAAGCAATCGGCAAGGAGAAGCGACCGCTCAGCTGGGTCATCGGGCCACAAGGCGTCGAGCGCGCACCGATGCCGAGTCAGCGCGATCTCAAGCGCGAGTCGCGACGCCGCGTGGTGATGCTGCGTCCCGTCGACGAGGTCTAGGAGACGAAGCGACGTGGGTGCACCCGAAGAAGACTTCACCGACATCGAGGCCGACCTCGCGCAGCGATTCGGCCCCGCGATCGAATGCCGGCAGCGCACACGCGACGGCATCACCACGTTATGGATCGCACCGGACAAGGTGATCGAGCTGCTGCGCCATTTGAAGACCGAAGTTCCGCAGCCTTACAAGTTTCTCTACGACCTCACCGTCATCGACGAATGCGAGCGCGTCCACCGTGAGGGCCAACCGCAAAGCCGCTTCACGCTCGTCTATCACCTCACCTCGTTCGAGCGCAATGCGGATTTGCGCATCAAGGTCGCGCTGCCGAGTGAATCGCCGAGCGTGCCCAGCATCGTTTCCCTGTGGCCCGCGGCGAACTGGTACGAGCGCGAAGCGTGGGACATGTTCGGCGTACGCTTCAATGGACATCCGCACCTCACGCGCATCCTGATGCCACCCACCTGGCAAGGTCATCCGTTGCGCAAGGAACACCCCGCGCGCGCGACCGAGATGGGCCAGTACCAGCTGCCCGAGGAAAAGGAGATCGCCGAGCAAGAAGCCTTGCGCTTCCGGCCGGAGGAGTGGGGCCTGCGACGGCGCAGCGACGATGCCGAGTTCATGTTCTTGAACTTGGGTCCCAATCATCCCAGCGTGCATGGTGTGTTTCGCATCGTGCTGCAGCTCGATGGCGAAGAGATCCTCGACGCCGTTCCGGACATCGGTTATCACCATCGCGGCGCCGAGAAGATGGGCGAGCGCCAGAGCTGGCACACCTACATCCCCTACACCGATCGCGTCGACTACCTCGGCGGCGTGATGAATAACTTGCCCTACGTCATGGCGGTAGAAAAGCTCGCCGGCATTCACGTGCCTGAACGTGCGCAGACCATCCGCGTGATGATGTGCGAGTTCTTCCGCATCGCCAGTCACCTGGTCTTCTACGGCACCTTCGCGCAAGACGTGGGCGCGCTCTCGCCGGTGTTCTTCATGTTCACCGATCGCGAGCGGGTGTTCGACATCGTCGAAGCGATCTGCGGCGGGCGCATGCATCCGAGCTGGTTTCGCATCGGCGGTGTCGCGCAGGATCTGCCGCGCGGCTGGGATGCGATGGTGCGCGATTTCCTGCGCTACATGCCGCCGCGCATGGACGAATACGACAAGATCGTTTTGCGCAATCGCATCCTTCAAGCGCGCACGCGCGGCATCGGCACCTACACGACCGACGAGGCGATCGAGTGGGCGGCGACGGGCCCAGGCTTGCGCGCCTGCGGGTTCGACTGGGATTACCGCAAGAAGCGCCCGTACAGCGGTTACGATCAATTCGAGTTCGACGTGCCGTTGGGACGAAACGGCGATTGCTACGACCGCTGCGTCGTGCGGGCCGAGGAGATCCGTCAAAGCCTGCGCATCATCGAGCAATGTGTGAACAACATGCCGAGCGGACCTTACAAGTCCGATCATCCACTTACTACGCCGCCGCTCAAAGAGCGCACGATGCACGACATCGAAACACTCATCGATCATTTCCTCAACGTCAGCTGGGGGCCGGTAATCCCCCCGGGCGAGGCGCTCGCCGAAGTCGAGGCGACCAAAGGCAACAACGGCTACTACCTGGTGAGCGACGGCGGCACGCAGCCGTATCGCGTGCGCATCCGCACGCCGTCCTTCCCGCATCTGCAGATGATTCCGCTGATCAGCCGCGGCTTGATGCTGCCCGATCTGATCGCCGTGCTGGGCAGCATCGATTTCGTCATGGCGGACGTGGACCGCTAAAGGGCATTCGAATGCTGAGCGACGAAGAACGCACCGAGATCGAGCACGAAGCGACCCGCTATCCGACGCGCCAAGCACTAACGATCGAGGCGCTCAAGATCGTGCAACGCCATCGTGGGTGGATTTCAGATCAGGCGCTCGACGACGTCGCAGTCTATCTCGAGGTGTCGCGGGCCGAGCTGGAAGGCATTGCCACCTTCTACAACCTGCTGTTCCGACGGCCCGTCGGCCGCCACGTGGTCTTGCTGTGCGACAGTGTGAGCTGTTGGATATTGGGTTACGACCGCGTGCGCGAGGCGCTGATCGAGCAGGGCCTGCGCATGGGAGCGACCAGCGCCGATGGCCGCTTCACCCTGCTACCGGTGCCCTGCCTCGGCGCTTGCGACCGGGCGCCCGCGCTGCACATCGACGACGATCTGCACGGCAACGTCGACCCGGATCGCGTCGCCGCCCTGCTCGAGGGCTACCGATGAGCGCCATGCACCGAGGGCGAAATCGATGAGCACCGAGCGTCCACTCACCGGCAACAGGCGCGCGGACGGCGCACCGCGTGATCTGCGCGAGTACGAAAGAACCGGCGGCTACCAAGCGCTGCGCAAAGCGCTGCGCGAGTTGAGCCCAAATCAGGTGACTCAGCTCGTGACGGAATCCGGTTTGCGGGGGCGCGGCGGCGCCGGCTTTCCGACCGGCACGAAATGGAGCTTCGTGCCGATGGGGGACGAGGCCCCGCGCCCGAAGTACCTCGTGGTCAACGCCGACGAGATGGAGCCGGGCACGTTCAAGGATCGGCTGTTGATGGAAGGCGATCCGCACCAACTGATCGAAGGTGTGCTGCTCGCCGCCTACGCGATTCAGGCCAATGTCGCTTATGTGTTCGTGCGCCACGAGTATGCACTGCCCGCGCACAGAACGGACGAGGCGATCGCGCAAGCGTACGCGCAGGGCTACTTGGGCAAAAACATTCTGGGCAGCGGCTTCGATCTCGAGCTCTACGTGCACACGAGCGCGGGCCGCTACATCTGTGGCGAGGAAACCGCGCTGCTCAACGCCCTCGAAGGCAAACGCGGCATCCCGCGCGCGAAGCCCCCCTACCCCCAAGCCGCCGGACTGTGGGGCAAGCCGACCGTCGTGAATAACGTCGAGACGCTATGTAACGTGCCGCACATCGTCGCGCACGGTGCGGAGTGGTTCAAGCGCTTGAGCCGGGGCAAGGACAGCGGCACCAAGATCTACGGCGCGAGCGGCAAGGTGCGTCGCCCCGGCGCGTGGGAGCTGCCGATGGGAACACCGTTGCGTGAGCTGCTCGAGGAGCATGCCGGCGGCATGCGCCCTGGTGTGAGCTTCCGGGGAGTGCTGCCGGGTGGAGCGTCGACCGATTTCCTGACCGAGGAGCATCTCGATGTACTGATGGACTTCACATCGCTCCCGGCAGTCGGCTCGCGTCTCGGTACCGGGACCATGATCGTGCTCGACGATCGCACTTGTCCGGTGGCGATGGTGCGCAATCTCGAGCACTTCTTCGCGCAGGAGTCATGCGGCTGGTGCACGCCCTGCCGGGATGGGTTGCCGTGGGTCGAAAGCCTGCTCGACGACATCGAGCGCGGCCGGGGGCGCAGCGAAGACCTCGAGCTGCTCGAGATGCACGCGCAGCTGCTCGGGCCGGGCCACACCTACTGCGCGCACGCGCCCGGTGCAGTCGAGCCGCTGCAGAGCGCGCTGAAGCACTTTCGCGAGGATTTCGAGCGGCATGTTCGTGAGAAACGCTGTCCTTGGACAAACTGAGCTTTCCACGCTCTCCCCTCCTCTCACGAGGAGCGGTCGGCCGAAGGCCGGGGGTGGTGTGGGGTAGCTGCATGCACAACGAGTCGACGATGCGGGTGGAACCACCCCGGCGCCTTCGGCGCCACCCCTCCTTGATTAAGGAGGGGAACAAAACCAGCACTGTCCAACCGTTTCGTTCTCAGCCGAGGAGGACATCACGATCTTGCCGTCCTGCGATGAAGAGCGGTCGGCCGAAGGCCGGGGGTGGTGTGGATTGGCGCAACCATTTGGCCACGCTCTCCCCTCCTCTCACGAGGAGGGGTCGGCCGAAGGCCGGGGGTGGTGTGGATTTCATCATGCATTTCACGAGGCGCGACCGGATCCGGCTATGAGTGATCCCCTGGTCATCGATGCTCGCGAGTACCCCGCTCAGCCGCAGCGCAATCTGCTCGAGCTCTGCCTCGAGCTGGGCTTCGATCTACCCTACTTCTGCTGGCATCCCGCGCTCGGTTCGGTCGGTGCGTGTCGGCAGTGCGCGGTGAAGCAGTTCAAGGACGAACACGATCGCAAGGGGCGCATCGTCATGGCGTGCATGACGCCCGCGACAGCCGGCACGCGCATCTCGATCGACGACCCGGAGGCACGCGATTTCCGTGCACGCGTAATCGAATGGTTGATGACCAATCATCCGCATGACTGCCCAGTGTGCGACGAGGGCGGCGAGTGTCACTTGCAGGACATGACCGTGATGACCGGCCACACCTATCGGCGCTATCGCGGCACCAAGCGCACGTTCCGCAATCAGTATCTGGGGCCGTTCATCAACCACGAGATGAACCGTTGCATCACCTGCTATCGCTGTGTGCGCTTCTACCGCGACTATGCGGGCGGGCCCGACCTGCAGGCGCTGGCCTCCAAGAATCACGTCTATTTCGGACGCGAGCGTGACGGCGTGCTGGAAAGCCCCTTCAGCGGCAATTTGGTCGAGGTCTGTCCCACCGGCGTGTTCACCGATCGCACCCTCAAGCACCACTACACGCGCAAGTGGGATCTGCAGAACGCGCCCTCACTGTGCGTGCACTGCGCGACCGGATGCAACACGTTGGTGTCGGAGCGCTATGGATCGGTGCGCCGCATTCTGAATCGCTACAACGATGCGGTGAACGGCTATTTCCTGTGCGACCGCGGCCGCTTTGGCTACGACTTCGTCAACAGCGCCAAGCGAGTGCGCACGCCGTTGCTGCGCGTCGACTCGCACTCGCCCGCGCAATCCGTGAAGGCGGAGGCTGCTCTCACGGCGATCGCAGACCTCTTGCGCGATCGCGAGCGCGTGCTCGGCATCGGCTCGCCGCGCGCCTCGCTCGAGTCCAACTTCGCCTTGCGTGAGTTAGTCGGCGCCGATCGCTTCGTCCTCGGCATGGCGGATGACGAGGCCAAGCTCTGTTCGCAAATGGTGCACATCCTCACGCAACTGCCGTTGCGTACGCCCTCGCTCCAAGAAGTCGAGGACTGCGACGCGGTACTGGTGCTCGGTGAGGACGTGCTCGCCACCGCGCCGCGACTGGCGCTCGCGTTGCGGCAATCGACGCGCAACGCCCCCTTCGACGCAGCACAACGCCAACGCATCCCGCGCTGGGACGACACCGCGGTGCGTAACAGCACGCCCGAAGCTCGAAGTCCGCTGTTCCTCGCCACGCCGTTCGGCACCGACCTCGAAGACGTTGCCACCGCATCGCTGCACGCCTCGCCGGACGCGCTCGTACAGCTCGGGTTCGCCGTTGCCCACGAACTCGACGCCAACGCGCCCGCGCCCGACGCGCTCTCGTCGGACCTGCAAACCTTTGCCCGCAACGCCGCGCAAGCCTTGCGCGACGCACGGCGCCCGCTCGTCGTATCGGGTGCCGGATGCCGCAGCGAAGCGTTGCTGGAAGCGTTGCTGCATGCAACCGCAAATATCGCACTGGCACTGAATCGCCAGGGTAAGCCGGCTTCGGTGAGCCTCGTGGCGCCCGAATGCAACAGCGTCGGCCTTGCCCTGCTCGGCGGCTTACCGTTCTGCGACGTCTTCGCGCAGGTAAGCGAAGGCCGCGCGGACACGCTGATCGTGCTGGAGAACGATCTGTATCGCCGCGCGCCCGCGCGCGACGTCGAAGCGTTGCTGGGCACGGCGCAAGTCATCGTGCTCGATTCGATCGCGCATGCCACCGCGCAGCGCGCCAAACTCTGCCTGCCGGCTGCAACGTTCGCCGAAGGAAGCGGCACGCTGGTGAGCAGCGAAGGACGCGCGCAGCGCTTTTTCAGCGCGCTGCCACCCGACGAGAACGTGCGCGACAGTTGGCGCTGGCTGGGCGAGATTGCCGCGGTGTCCGATTCGGTTTCCAACCCGTGGCCGGCGCTCGACGCTGTCACGGCAGCCTGTTCGCGCGCTCATCCATTGCTGCATGCCATCGTCGATGCCGCACCGCCGGCAGCGTTCCGCTTGCAGGAGCAAAAAATTCCGCGCCAGCCGCACCGCTACAGCGGCCGCACTGCGATGCGCGCCCATTTGAGCGTGCATGAGCGTAAACCCCCGCCGGATCCAGACTCGGCACTCGCCTTCTCGATGGAAGGCGCGGCGGCGCAGCCACCGGCGCCGCTCGTCACCCACTTTTGGGCGCCGAGCTGGAATTCCTGTCAGGCCGTCAACAAGTTCCAAAGTGAAATTCCCGGGCCGTTGCGCGGCGGCCCGGCAGGCGTTCGCTTGTTCGAACCGGCGGCAGCAGTGCAGGCCGATTATTTCAGCGACGTTCCCGCGCCGTTTCAGCCGCGACCCGATGCCTGGTTGTTGCTGCCGCGCCAGCTCGTGTTCGGCAGTGACGAGCTGAGCATGCTGGCCCCGGCGGTGGCCGAGCGCGCGGGACAACCGGCGCTGCAGCTCAATGCCGATGACGCTAAGCGCCTGGGCCTCGGCAAAGGCGATGCCGTTCATCTGCGCACACGCTGCGGCGACTACCGATTCCCCGTTGAAGTCGATGCGCGCGTCGCGCCCGGCACGGTCGCCGTGCCAGTCGGCCTGCCCGAAATGCCCTGGCTCGGGCTGCCCGATTGGGGACAACTGCAAGTTGTGTCGCAATCTGAACGCGAAGACGGTACGTGATGAACGCTCAAGCGCTATGACACCCAACTTCGCGCACCCGACCCTCGTCACCCTCGCCAACATCTTCGGCGTGCTGATCGTGCTGCTCGTGTGGGCGGCGGGGTTGATCTGGTTCGAGCGCCGTATGCTCGCGCTGTGGCAGGATCGCTACGGGCCCAACCGCGTCGGCCCCTTCGGGCTTCTGCAAGTGGTCGCCGACATGATCAAGATCTTGTCGAAGGACGATTGGATTCCGCCCTTCGCGGATCGTGCGCTGTTCGTGCTCGCGCCCGCGGTGATCGTCGTCACCGTGCTGGTCGCCTTCGCCGTGGTGCCGGTCTCGCCCGGCATCGGCGTCGTCGATCTCAACATCGGCCTGCTGTTCGTGCTCGCCATGACCTCGCTCGGCGTCTACAGCGTGGTGCTGGGCGGCTGGGCGTCGAACAACAAGTACGCGTTGCTCGGCGGGTTGCGCGCCTCCGCGCAGATGCTGAGCTACGAAGTGTTCATGGGGCTTTCGCTGATGGGCGTCGTGATGGTCGCCGGCACCTTCGACCTGCGCGCGATCGTCGAAGCCCAGCGCGATCTATGGTTCGTGGTGCCGCAGTTCCTCGGCTTCATCACGTTCACCATCGCCGGCATCGCGGAAACGCATCGTATGCCCTTCGATCTGCCCGAAGCGGAGAGCGAGTTGATCGCCGGTTATCACACCGAGTACTCGGGCATGAAATTCGGCCTGTTCTTCGTCGGCGAGTACATCGCCATCATTTTGATCTCGGCGCTCATCGTGACGCTGTTCTTCGGCGGCTGGCTCGGGCCCTGGCTGCCGCCGCTCGTGTGGTTCCTGTTGAAGACCGCGCTCGTCATCACCTTCTTCGTGCTGCTGCGTGCGGCGCTGCCGCGCCCGCGCTACGACCAGCTCATGAGCTACGGCTGGAAAGTGCTGCTGCCCCTCACGCTGGTGAATCTGCTGGTAACCGGCGCAGTGGTGTTGTCCCGAGCGTGACCTCGACGCGACGGTGAATCCGATATGGCCGTGCCCAACATTCTGAACGCGCTTTACACCATGTGGCAGTACCTGCGCCGTCATACCTTCGCACCGCGCGTGACGATTCAATATCCCGAGCAGAAGCCCGACATTCCACCGCGCTGGCGCGGGCGCATCGTGCTCACGCGCGACCCTGACGGTGGCGAGCGCTGCGTGGCGTGCTATCTGTGCGCGGTCGCCTGTCCGGTCGACTGCATCGCGCTGCAGGCGACCGAGGACGAGCATGGCAGGCGCTATCCGGAGTTCTTCCGGATCAATTTCTCGCGCTGCATCTTCTGCGGCTACTGCGAAGAGGCCTGCCCCACGTACGCAATCCAGCTCACGCCCGACTTCGAGATGTGCGAGTACGAGCGACCCAACCTCGTCTACGAAAAAGAAGATCTGCTGATCGATGGGCCGGGCAAGTATCACGACTACAACTTCTACCGCGTGGCGGGCCTGGCCATCGGAGGCAAAGACAAAGGCGAAGCCGAAAACGAGCGCCCGCCGATCGACGTGCGCGATCTGATGCCTTGAGGAGGAAGTCTTGAACCGTCCTCACGTGGTGCCTCTCCCCCGCCTCTCAAGAGGCGGGGTCCGGGCGAAGCCCGGCGGATGGTGCCTCTCCCCCGCAGGCGGCATCCGAGCGAAGCCTGCCGGATGCTGCCTCTCCCCCGCAGGCGGCGTCCAGGCGAAGCCCTGGCGGGTCGCGCCTCTCCCCGCAGGCGGGGTCCGGGCGAAGCCCTGGCGGGTCGCGCCTCTCCCCGCAGGCGGGGTCCGGGCGAAGCCCTGGCGGGTCGCGCCTCTTCCCCGCCTCTCAAGAGGCGGGGTCCGGGCGAAGCCCGGGGGGCGGTGTGGGGTACGCGCGGCATTACCACCCCGCCCGCTGCGCGGGCACCGCTCCTTGAAAGAAGGACGGGAAATCAGGAGCAACACATCATGCAGATCGCTTTCTTCATCGCCGCCGCAGTCGCGATCCTCGCCACCGTGCTCGCCATCACGCGGCTCGATGCCGTGCATGCGCTGCTCTATCTCGTCGTCTCGCTGCTCGCCGTCGCCGTGGTGTTCTACACGCTCGGTGCGCCGTTTGCCGCCGCACTGGAGGTGATCATCTATGCCGGCGCCATCGTCGTGCTGTTCGTGTTCGTGGTGATGATGCTGAACTTGGGCCAACCGGCGGTGGAGCAGGAGCGCCGTTGGCTCAACGCCGGCATGTGGATGGGACCTGGCCTGCTCGCGCTGATCCTGCTCATCGAGCTGATCGTCGTGCTCGGCCGACCGCAGGAGACGGCGATGGCCCAGCAAGTGGGGCCGCACGAAGTCGGCGCTGCGTTGTTCGGCCCGTATCTCATTGCGGTCGAGCTCGCCTCGATGCTGCTGCTCGCCGGCCTGGTCGGCGCCTATCACTTGGGACGCCGCCGCGAGGAGGAACAAGCGTGACGCAACTACCGCTCGAATGGGGGTTGATCCTGGCAGTCGTACTGCTCGTGCTGGGCATGGTCGGCGTGCTGGTTCGCCGCAACGTCATCTTCATCCTGATGTCGATCGAGATCATGCTCAATGCCGCCGGCCTGGCCGCGATCGTCGCCGGCGCACGTTGGGGGCAAGCCGACGGCCAAGTCCTGTTCATTTTGATCCTCACGCTCGCCGCGGCCGAAGTATCGGTGGGGCTGGGCTTGATCCTGCTGCTGTTTCGGCGCTTTGGCACGGTCGACGCCGATGCCTTCAGCGAGATGCGAGGCTGACATGCTCTCATTGCTGTGGCTCGTACCCACCCTGCCGCTGCTCGGCTTCCTGGTGCTCGCCGTCACGACCGGCCGGTTGCCGCGCCGCGGGATCGCCTGGATCGGGGCCGGCTCGGTGGGTCTGTCGGCACTCGTCGCGCTGCTGATCGGGCTGTCGTTCCTGCGCGCGCCGCCGCCCGGACACGCCTATACACAGGTGTTGTGGCGCTGGATCGAAACGGGCCAATTCACCTCGAGCATAGCGCTCTATCTCGACCCGCTGTCGCTGCTCATGACGCTCGTGGTGACCGGCGTCGGCTTTCTCATTCATCTGTACTCGACCGAGTACATGGCGCAAGAGGAAGGCTATAACCGCTACTTCTGCTACATGAATCTGTTCGTCGCGGCGATGCTCGTGCTGGTGCTGGCCGGCGACCTGTTGTTCCTGTTCCTCGGTTGGGAAGGTGTGGGCTTGTGCAGCTATCTGCTGATCGGCTTTTGGTACCGCGACGCGGCCAACGGCGCGGCCGCAATAAAGGCTTTCATCGTGACGCGCGTGGGCGATGCAGCGATGATCGTGGGCTTGTTCCTCCTGTTCACGCAGCTGGGCACGCTCGACATCCAAGCCATGCTCGGCGACGCGACCGCGCAGTGGCCGATCGGCAGCGAGTTCGCGGTCGCCGCCGCCGCGCTGTTGCTCGCCGGCGCGCTGGGCAAGTCGGCACAGCTGCCGTTGCAGACCTGGCTGCCCGACGCGATGGCCGGCCCCACGCCGGTGAGCGCGCTGATCCATGCCGCCACCATGGTCACGGCCGGCGTATATCTGATCGCGCGCTTGCATCCGCTCTATCAACTGGCGCCAGACGTCCAGCTCGCAGTCGCCGTTATCGGCGCGCTGACGCTGCTGCTGGCCGGATTCAGCGCGCTGGTTCAGCATGACATCAAGCGCGTGCTCGCTTACTCCACGATCAGCCAGATCGGCTACATGTTCCTCGCGCTGGGCGTGGGCGCCTGGCAGGCGGCGATGTTCCACTTCATGACCCACGCGTGCTTCAAGGCGCTGCTGTTCCTTGCCGCCGGCGTGGTGATCCACGCCATGCATGGCGAGCAGAACATGTTTCGCATGGGCGGGCTGCGGCGGCAGCTGCCGCTCGCGTTCTGGACCTTTCTGATCGGTGCCGCATCGTTATCCGCGCTGCCGCTCGTCACGGCCGGTTTCTACAGCAAGGACGCGATCCTGTGGGCGAGTTGGGCCTCGCTTTGGGGCAGCGCATGGCTGTGGGCCGCCGGATGGGTGGGCGCGCTCGTGACCGCGCTCTACACCTTCCGACTCGTCTTCCATGTCTTCTTCGGCGCTGAGCGCGAGACCGCGCACGAGCATGCGGGCTTGCCGGTGAAGATTCCGCTCGTCGTGCTGGCGGTGCTCGCGCTCGTTGCCGGCTTCGTCGAAACACCGCGTCTGCTCGGTCACATCACGCTGTTCGCCGATTTCCTGCGACCGGTGCTGGCGCCCGCGCGCTTGCTCGCATCGGAATCGACCGAGCTTACGCTGCAGCTGGCTGCCGTGGTCGCCGCGCTCGCCGGCATCGCTGCCGCTTACCTGCTCTTCCTGCGCCGCGACGCGCTCGTGCGCGCGTGGGCCGACAGTGCGCTCGGACGTGCCTTGGCGAATTGGTGGCGCGCCGACTGGGGCTTCGACTGGCTCTATGATCGGCTGTTCGTGCGCCCCTACGTGATGCTGGCCCAGATCAATCGACGCGACTTCATCGACCGCTTCTACGACGCACTGGCTGACATGAGTCGCGCCGCGCATGGCGCGTTGAGCGACACCGAGACCGGGCAGCTGCGCTGGTATGCCGCAGGCGTAGCGGTCGGCTCCGTCATCCTGGTCGCGATCGGAGTCTGGCTATGAGCCTGGTCTGGTTGATCGCGATTCCCCTAATCGGCGCGCTCGCCGCTTGGCTAGCCGATGCACGCGGGCAGCTTTGGTCGCGCTGGATTGCCATGGTTGCCGTCGGCCTCGATCTCGTGCTCGCCTTGTCGCTGTGGCGAGTGCCGATGCCCGGCGGCTTCGGCGTCAACGGCTGGATCGTCGATCTCGCGCTGCCGTGGATTCCGCGTTTCGGCATCGGCTTTCATCTCGCGCTCGACGGCCTGAGCCTGCTGATGGTCGTGCTCACGCTCGTGCTGGGTCTGGCTGCCGTGGCATGCTCATGGACCGAGATCCGGCAGCGCGTCGGCTTCTTCCACTTCAATCTGCTCGCCTCCGTGACCGGAGCGATCGGCGTCTTCCTCGCGTTCGACCTGTTCCTGTTCTTCTTCTTCTGGGAACTGATGCTGGTGCCGATGTATTTTCTCATCGCCATCTGGGGGCACGAGCAACGCAGCCGCGCAGCGATCAAGTTCTTCCTGTTCACCCAGGCCGGCGGCCTGCTGATGCTGATCTCGATCGTGGCGCTCGCGCTGTTGCATGCCGGCGCGACCGGCGTGCTGACGTTCGATTACTTCTCGCTGCTCGGCGCCTCGTTGCCGGCGGCCACCGCCATGTGGCTCATGCTCGGCTTCTTCGTCGCCTTCGCCGTGAAGCTTCCGGCCGTACCGCTGCACACGTGGCTACCCGACGCGCACACCGAAGCGCCCACCGCCGGTAGCGTGATCCTCGCCGGCGTGCTGCTCAAGACGGGGGCATACGGCCTGCTGCGCTTCGTCGTGCCGCTCTTCCCAGAAGCCGCTCTACGCTTTGCGCCGATCGCGATGGCGCTTGGCGTGCTGGGCATTCTGTACGGCGCGATCCTCGCGTTCGCACAGCACGACCTCAAGCGGCTCATCGCGTATACCAGCGTGAGCCATCTGGGCTTCGTGCTGCTCGGCATCTTCGCTTGGAACGCCGTGGCGCTCAACGGTGCGATCGTGCAGATGATCGCGCATGGGCTGAGCACCGGCGCGCTGTTCGTACTGGTCGGCATCCTGCAGGAGCGCATGCACACGCGCGAGCTGGGCCGCATGGGCGGGCTGTGGGCGACGATGCCGCGCCTGTCGGCCTTGGGTCTGTTCTTCGCGATTGCTTCGCTCGGACTTCCCGGGCTCGCCAACTTCGTCGGCGAGTTCCTGATTTTGCTCGGGGCCTACCGTGTCAATGTCGCCGTCGTGGCGATTGCCGTGCTCGGATTGATCGCAGCCGCCGCTTACGCGCTGCTGATGGTCCAGCGCGCCTTCCATGGCGACAACGTGCACAGCTGGCAGTTGTCCGACAGCACACCGCGCGAGATGGGCGTGCTCGCCTCGATGGTCGTGTTGGTCGCCTGGCTCGGCCTGTATCCGCACCCGGTACTGCGGATGGCCGCGACCGCGGTGTCCGGGTTGCAAGAGGTGGCGACGCAGACGCCACGTCCGCTCGCGCTGGAGCTGGGTCGATGAACGGCGACGATCTGATCGCGCTCGCGCCGCTGCTCGTGCTCGCGGCGGGCGCCATCGTCGTCATGCTGCAGGCTGGGTTTTGGCGCCGGCATGGATGGGCAGCGAGCCTGACCGTGCTTGCGCTGATCGCGAGCCTGCTCGTGCTGCCGTGGGCAGCATCCGTCGCACCGCGGCGCGTGACCGCACTGCTGATGATCGATGGCTTCGCGCTCTTTTACCTCGGCCTACTGTGTGCCGCGGCGCTCGCCGTCACGCTTCTCACTTATGGATATCTCTACGCACGGGGCGGCCTGCGCGAAGAGCTGTACGTGCTGATTCTCACCGCCACATTGGGTGCCGCCGTGCTCGTCGCCAGCACCCATTTCGCATCCTTCTTCCTCGGGCTGGAGCTGCTCAGCGTGAGCTTGTTCGCGCTGGTTGCCTACCCCGTGAGCCGACGTCAGCCGCTCGAAGCAGCGGTCAAGTACCTCGTTCTCTCCGGCCTGTCTTCCGCGCTGCTGCTCTTCGGCATCGCACTCATCTACTTCAAGATCGGCGTGCTCGACTTCGCCGGCGTGGCGGCGCCCGCAAACTTGATCCGCGCCCCGGCACTGCTGCTTGCCGGCTTTGCGCTGCTGCTCGCCGGGCTAGGCTTCAAGCTCTCGCTCGTGCCCTTTCATCTGTGGGCACCCGATGTCTACGAAGGCGCACCCGCGCCGATCGCCGGTTTTCTTGCCACGGTGTCGAAGGGCGCCGTGGCAGCGCTGCTGCTGCGCTATCTATCCGAAGCGCAGGTCCACGCCCAGCCCTCCCTCGTGGCTGGTCTCGAGGCCGTTGCGCTCGTCTCCATCCTGGTCGGCAATCTGCTCGCCCTGCTGCAGGACAATCTCAAACGGATTCTCGCCTATTCGTCGATCGCACACTTCGGCTATCTGCTCGTCGCCTTCGTGGTCGGCGGACCGTTCGGCCACGAGGCGGCCGCGTACTATCTGGCGGCCTACATGGTGATGACATTGGGCGCGTTCGGCGTGATCGCGCGGTTGTCGGCGCCCGATGCCGAGCATGATCTCGGGCAGCTGGAGGACTACCGCGGCTTGTTCTGGCGCCAACCCTGGCTTGGGGCCGTCCTCACCGCGATGCTGCTCTCGCTCGCCGGCATTCCGCTCACCGTCGGCTTCGTCGCCAAGTTTTACGTGTTCGCCATCGGTGTAGACGGCGCCCGATGGGCACTCGTCGCAGCGCTCGTCATCGGCAGCGTGATCGGGCTGTTCTATTATCTGCGCGTCATTTCTGCGTTGTTCGCGCAGCCGCCTGCCTCGATTCCGATGGCGGCACTCAGCGCCGGCAGCTCCGCGGCAGCCAGCGACGTCGTGCTCGTCGTTCTGACCCTATTGCTGGTGTGGTTCGGCGTCTATCCCGAGCCGGCAATGCAACTCATCCGGCTCACCGCGACGCTGCCCTGAATGGAAAGCCTTCTGCGCGTAGTACAACGCACCAGTCCTACTGGAAAGGTGCAGCGCCGCCAGAACGGGCGCGCTGCAACAACGCCTTGACCTCCTCGTCGCTGGTCTGAGAGAAGTCCTCGTACCACAAGCCCACCGCATAGAAAGCGGCCGGCGTCAGCAAGCAGACCACGTCGTCGGCTTCCTCGCGCAGCTGCTCGCAGGTCTCGGGCGCTGCAACGGGCACGGCAACCATCACTTCCCCAGCATGCATGGCGCGTAGTGCACGCACCGCCGCGCGCATGGTCGACCCGGTGGCAAGGCCATCGTCGACGAGGAAGACGCGCTTGCCGGCCACGTCGATTGGCTCGCCCGCGCCGCGATAGCTCTGCTCGCGCCGTTGTAGTTCCTGCTCCTCGCGCTGCGTCACCCGCTCGATCTGGTCGGGACTCACCCCTGCCATGGATATCACGTCCTCGTTAAGAACCCGCACTCCGCCGCTCGCGATGGCACCCATCGCGAGCTCTTCGTGTCCCGGCACGCCGAGCTTCCTGACCACGAATACATCGAGCCGGATACCGAGTGCGCGCGCGACCTCGTAGCCGACCGGTACACCGCCGCGCGGTAACGCGAGCACGAGCGCCTCAGCGCCATTTCCAGGATAGCGCCGGCTCAGTTCCGCGCCCAATGCACGGCCGGCTTCACTCCGATTTGGAAAGCGCGTCATCATCCTCGCACAACGAAGCGGCTATGCTTCGGCGTCAAGAGTGCTCAAGTGATACCGGCTGCCGACCACGCTGGGCGCATATCGGCCCGGAGCGAAGCTGTTTGCGAGCGCCACTTTGGCACGCCAGCCCGTGCAATGACCGGGAGCAACCCAGCGCGGCTGGATCTTGTCTTTCAGATCGCGCACTGTCGGCTCGATGCGCGTCTCCATCGCCTTACCCGCGAGATGGAAACCTCCCAAGATCAGTGCAATCCGGTCGGCAACGAACGTCTTCTTCGCGTGTAAGCATGCGTTCACGACACCCGCATGCGAGCAGGCCGAGAAGACGCAAACGCCATGTCCGCGAACGCGAGCGGCGACGAAGCGCTCGTCCATGATCCACGGGTCCGGCTCGCAGGTTTCGCCGCGAAAACTGTGATGGCCGGCAAGGCCGGTTTCGTAGTCGGTGACGCGCTCGATGGCCCCACTGGCGAAGAAGAAGTCATCGCTAAGCGGATGGGCATCCGCGCGCTTCACCACGGCGCCCCCGGCACGTGCCATATCACCGAAGGTGGGCTCCTGCGGGAGCATCAACATCGTCCCCTCTACCAAGATACCGCGTTGGTCCGGCCGATTCGGATGCAACTCGACGACCGGCGGACGCAGACGCGCTGCCCGGCGCGCCGCGCTGATCGCAGCGACGACTTCGGGGAAGCCGCCGCTGTGATCGAAGTGCCAGTGAGACAGAAATACCAGCTCGATGGTGGAGAGATCGACGGCGAGGCGTCGTGCGTTGGCGAGCCACAAGTCTGCATAGGGGCCGACATCGAAAAGGATGCAATGCCGCTGCGCACCGCGCTGACCGGTCAGCAGGACCGATAACCCATGACAGGCGCAGCACAACTGATCGAACACCACTTTGCACGGGTGGCCGTGTTCGCGGCGGCTGGGTAGTGTGCGCGCCGCTAGATGCGCGACCTCCGGCGTCTGCGGCGCGCCCTCGTCCACGCTGGACAGCGTATCGGTCTCGTTGTCCACGACGACGAGAATATCCAGGGCGTCGAGTTCGATCACATGATGGCGAAGCAGGCGAATACTGCTTTCCGCGTTAACTCGGCGGCAGCTCGCGTGCCCGAATGGCATCGAGATCACGATGCGCATCACCACGACCTTTCCTCGATCGGGTACGCGATTGATGCCCTGCCACCAGTACTGCGGACCTGGCCACCAGGCCTGTGGGGCACGTACGGGTCGTGGAAGCGAGCCTTCCCCTGCAGCACCGCCCGTCAGCACAGCGTGAGCTCTGCACAATAGTCGACCCTGAGGGCTATCGCACTAACGCCGCGCTTGGGGAATGGATTGCGCAGAGCCTCGATTGCTTGACTGCACTGCCAGCCGCCCAACGGGCGACGTGCAGCACGCGAATCGGTCATCGTCGCAGCTCTGCCCTTCGACGCGCGTTAGGCCTTGTCAAGGCTTGAATACGTCAACGGCGAGCACGACCGTCGGCGCCTCGCCTTTGTTCTCCGCCCAATGCGTAACGTTTCGACCCTCCGTCCAAGATTCGCCCTGCCGCCGTTCGTTGACACCACCGTTTTCGACGTGCTCCGTCAGCGTGCCTTGCAGTACATACGCCACCCCCGGACGCCCGGCATGGCTATGCAACCCGACGACCGCCCCTGGCTCGAGCGTGACCACTCGCAGTCGCAACTGGCGGCCCGCCACGCTATCGATTTCGTTGGTGAGGTCGATGAAAGTCGGCGCGCCGACCTTAACGCCCTTCGTTTCCGTTGGCGCCGCATTTTGTCCGACCGAAACACCGACACCGAATGCGAGCGCGATCCCTGACACGACTGCGATTGCAACGCCCTTGTGGATCATGACGACCTCCCCCGATTAGCTTGATGTACACCGCGCCGACTTTGCAGTCGACGCATTCCTGAGCAAGCGAGCGCGCTCGATTGCACGGTCAGCGTCAGTGTATCCGCCTGCGCCGCGCGGCGCGCCGCTCTTTGGGGTCAGGGTGCAGACGGAGCCTTCAACCAGCCGCGTAGCCGGAGGATGCTTGGCGAACCACTTCACGATGCTGGGCACGTTCACCGCGAGCGAAGGCGTTGAAGCCGCACGCGCTTTCTCGGAAGCTACGATCATTCCTCTACACTACCAAGACTGGGAACACTTCTCGGAATCGCGCGGGGATATCGCACGCGCATTCGATGACGCGGGTCTCTCGCGTCGACTACGCTGGCTGCCCGCTGGCGTGGCCGCGCACGTATCGACGTGCGGCTCCGGTTGATCGATCTTTTCTTGTCGCCGCGGCAATGGCGCGTCGCTGCAGCACACCGCTAAGCAGTTGTGGGTGGGCGCCAACTCCGCCACGCAGTACGGTACAAAGCTGCGCTCAAGACAACCCCTCTTCGGCCAATTGCTCCGCGACCATCTGCAGCACAGCCTGCTCGATACTGCGGCTGGAGATGCCGTAGCGCTCGAGCAACTCGTCTTTGGTCCCTGAGCGCGGCTCGCGCGCGATCGCGAGATGTCGGATCTCCGCTTGCGATGCGACCGCCGCCGCGACTGCTTCGCCCAAGCCACCTTCCATCCAATGGTCCTCCACGACCACCAGATGGCGCGTCTCGTGCGCGGCGCGAAGCAGGGTCTCGACGTCCAGCGGTTTCACCGAGTAGGCATCGATCACGCGTGCGCGCACCCCTTTGCGCGCCAGCGCGTCGGCGGCCTCGAGCGCTTCGTAGACGGTAATGCCGGCCGCCACGATGGTCGCCTCATCGGTATCCGAGCGGCGCAAGACCTTGCTTCCCCCGACACGAAACACTTCGTTCTCGCCATAGATGACCGCGGTCTTCGGTCGAGTCGTGCGCAGATAGACGATGCCCGGCGTTTGGACCGCGAGTACGGTGAGCCGGTCGGCGCTCACTGCATCGCACGGATAGAAAACCGAGCTGCCGTGAACCGCACGGAACATCGCGAGATCTTCGAGCCCCATTTGCGACGGCCCATCCTCGCCGACCGAGATACCGGCGTGGCTGCCGCAGAAGATCAAGTGGCGCGGGCTGCTGTGCCCGGCCATGCGGATGAAATCGTAGGCGCGGCTCAAGAAGCAGGCGAAGGTGGCAACCACTGGAATCTTGCCGCAAGCGGCCAGTCCCAACGCCGTGCCCACCATGTTCTGCTCGGCGATATAGCTCTCGAAGAAGCGCTGCGGATAGGCCTTCGCGAACGCCTCGGTGTGGGTCGAGTTCTTGACGTCGCCATCGAGCACGACAAGGTCAGGCGTCGACTCGCCCAGATACGCGAGCGCACTACCGAAAGCCTCACGGGTCGCGACCTTGTTGCCTAGCTCGTATCGGGGTTGAGGCTCGTTAGTAGGCGGACTGCTCGCCGGCATGATGCTTGGCACGTGGCGCGGCGGCACTGCGATCTGGATGTCGGCCGGACCCAACTCGGCGAGCGCGCGTTGCATCTCGCGTTCATCGAGCGCCTTGCCATGCCAGCCGTCTTTGCCTTCGAGGAAGGAGACGCCTTTACCCTTCACCGTGCGGGCGATGATCGCGGTCGGGCCCTCGGCATGCGCCGCGTGCAGTGCGCTCAGCACTTGGGTCAGATCGTGACCGTCGATCTCGATCGCTTTCCATCCGAATGCGCGAAAGCGCTCCGCGAACACGCTGCTGTCGTGATCGTAGGGCGTGGGGCCGCTTTGACCCAACCCGTTCTCGTCGACGATCGCGATGACGCTCGACAGATGATTGAGTGCGGCAAATTGCGCGGCCTCCCACACCGAGCCTTCCGCGCACTCGCCATCGCCCAGCAAGCAATAGACACGCGCTTCGATGCCGTCGAGGCGATTGGCGAGCGCCATGCCGTTGGCCGCCGATAACCCCTGTCCGAGCGAGCCAGTGGCCACGCGCACCCACGGGTTGAGGGGCGTGGGATGCCCTTCGAGCGTGCTGTCGATGCGCCGCAGACGCAACAAGTCCTCGTGGATCGCGCCCGCCTCGTACAAGGCTGCCCACAGCAGCGGCGCCGCGTGGCCCTTCGATAGGACAAACAGATCGACATCGCGCGCGTGCGGATCGCGCGGATCCCACCGCATCTCGCTGAAGAACAGCGCGCTCACGATCTCGGCCGCCGACATGCACGAGGTGGGATGGCCCGAGCCCGCCGCCGTCGTCATGCGGATCACGTCGCGGCGCAGCTTGCGCGCCATGGTCGCTAGGGGAGCGAGATCGGGCAAGTCCGCGTAGCGGCTGCGTTTGACTTCGATCGTCCGCAACAGCGCATCGTAAGCGTCGATGAATTTCTGAATGCCCTCGTTCTCGAGCTGATCGGTCACCTGTTTGAAGTCGATCCCCAAATCGCGCAACCCGTGCATCACGCGGATCGCTTCATCGATGCCTTTCGTCAGCGTGTCTTCCACCACGCCGTGATCGGCAAACGCGGCAATCGTCGCTTCGGGCATCGTGTTGATCGTGCAAGGCCCGATCAGCGGCTCCACATACATCACGTCGCGGTAGCTCGGGTTCTTCGTGCTGGTACTCGCCCAAAGGAGTCGCTGCGGGCGCGCGCCGTTGGCCTCGAGCACCTTCCAGCGCTCGCCGGAAACGATGCGCTGGAACAAGCGATACGCGAACTTGGCGTTGGCGATCGCGCTCCGGCCCATCAGGCTGCGCGGATTCGGATCGAACGCGGAGCTTCCGTCGGGACGCAGACGATGCGCGAGCAGCTCGTCGACCAGCACGTCGATTCGACTCAAGAAAAAACTGGCCACGGAGGCGACGCTGTCGAGGCGCTGCCCCGCGGAAAGCCTGCGCTCCAGCGCACGCAGGTACGCTTCCGCGACTTCCTCGTAACGTCCCACACTGAACAGCAAGGTGATGTTGACGTTGATGCCTTCGAACAGCAGCTGCTCGATGGCGCCGATGCCTTCGCGTGTGCCGGGAATTTTGATCATCACGTTGGGCCGGTCGACTTTCGATGCCAGCCGCCGCGCCTCCTCGATCGAGCCTTTCGTGTCGTGCGCCAAATGCGGGGAAACTTCCAGGCTGACGAAGCCGTCGGCGCCATTCGTCGCGTCGAACACAGGACGCAGCACATCGCACGCGCGACGCACGTCGGTGGTGGTGAGCAGCTCGTAGATCTCGCGCGCGTCGGCCCCTTCCCGCGCAGCCTGCCCGAGCTGATCCTCGTATGCCGAGCCAGCCGCGATCGCCTTGTCGAAGATCGTCGGGTTCGAGGTGACGCCGCGCAGCCCTTGCTCGCGCACCCGCTGCGCCAGCTCTCCGCTATCGAGCATCTCGCGGCTCAGGTCGTCCAACCAGTAGCTTTGACCGGCATCGTTCAGCTTCAGCAACGCGTTCATCGTCATCTCCACTTCCTGAAAGGTGACTGGTTGTATATCCAGCTCTCCTGCAGGAAAACGAAGTAGGCTTGCCCGACGTTGGCTCGAAGCCGCTGTAGGCTTCAAGCCATTGTTCTTGAGCCTCGGTTGGGGGCCAGCCCGTGAAGCAGGCCTCGAGGAGGAGCGCAATGCCATCACGCGCGCGGACCGCGCTTTTGACCAGGTGGGCCGACTGTTCAAAAACGAGGCATTGTCTCCTCTGTATTCAAGACCGCCGCTGCGCGTGATTTGTTCCTCCCCTCTCATGAGGAGGGGTCGGCCGCAGGCGGCCGGGGGTGGTGCGGCTTTGCCAGGCGTTTAGTGAATCCTCAATCGAGTCGTTGCCTGATCAGCGCCAACCGGCGTACCCCCGGCATCACGCCGATGGCGAGCAGCATCGCGCACAACAATCCCAGCGACGGGGGTTCGGGAATCCTCATGACGAGGATCAAGTCCTGAGTAAAGGGGCCGAACTCAGAGGTCAGCTTCAGATCGAGGCGCGAGCCGATGAGGTTGTAGAACCTCGGATCGACCGGCGTGTCGTCCAGCAGTACGCTCTCGAGCGTCGCTCCGCTAGGCAGATCGATCTGGAACATCGCGGTGGTGATCTTCTCGTAGGTGGGGAAGTATTTTCCGGTGCCCAAGGAATAGAAGAAGATCCAATCGCTGCCGCGTTGGAACAGATCGTGTTCGTAGTCGACCCTGAACACTGCGCCATCCTCGGGAAAAGGCCCGTTCCACTCGAACATGGAAAGAAGCGGATATTCAGGTAACACGGTCGGATAGACGCTGGAACTCATCGTGGACGGAACAGGGTTTCCGTCCTCGAAGACCTGGATCGCGCTCGCGTTCACGGGCGGCAATGGAAACAGCATCTTCGTGACCGACGCCGGGATGAAGTCGAAGGTGAAGTCACCGGTAAATTTGACGTGCTTGTCGGTACCGATGGCGATTTGCATCTGTTCCAACGGCATGCTCGCCGGTACCGGAAGCGGAATGGGGTTAGCGGACAGACCGAGTGGAAACAGCGCCAGTGCGCTCAATGCTGCAACAACGCATCGCTTCTTCATGCTCCCCTCCCAAATGGTGTGCGAATGCACAGGGACGCTATCACGCGTCGCGAAACGACTCAAGGCGTTTGCATGAACGCGCGATCGAGCGGCAAAGGCCGAACGTTGCATCGTAAAGGCCTCGTCACCGAGTCGGCTCTGAGCAACCGAAGCTTTCATGAGTCTTTCCGGAAGCTTTCGGCGAACCGAGTTCCGCTCGATGACCGCGAAAACGCGAGGAAAAGGCTAGTCAGGCGTGGCATGGATGCTGATAATTGTGCGATCAGCATCAAGTAGCCGACGAACGAGAAGAACAAGCAAGGCCGATCAGTTTTTGGAGCCGATTGCACATGCGCTTCTCAATCGTGGTTCCCTTCCATAACGAGGAAGGCAGTATCGAGATCCTTCATCGCCGACTCACCGAGGTCATGGCCGACGTGGGCGATGACTATGAACTCGTTTTCGTGGACGACGGCAGCACCGATCGCACCTCCGCGATCCTGCAGCGTCTCGTGGAAAGCGACCTGCACCTGCGCGGCGTGCGGCTGCGAAGCAACTTCGGCCAGACGGCTGCGCTCGCCGCCGGATTCGATCTCGCCGACGGCGACATCATCATCGCGATGGACGGCGACCTTCAGCACCAGCCGGAAGACATCCCCCGATTCATCGACAAGATGAACGAAGGCTACGACATCGTGAGCGGATGGCGCCAAAATCGCAGTGACGGCTTCCACCGCACCTTTCCATCGCGCATCGCGAATCGACTGATCGCGAAAGCGAGCGGCGTTCCGCTGCATGACTTTGGTACCACGTTCAAGGCCTATCGGCGCGACATCCTCAAGCGCGTACCGATCTACGGTCAGATGCACCGCTTCATTCCCGCGATGGCGGCATTGGAAGGTGCCCGGGTTGCGGAGATCCCGATTTCATATCGCCCGCGCAGCACGGGGCGCTCGCACTACGGTTTGTCGCGCACCTTCCGCGTCATGTTCGACATCTTGACCGTCCGTCTGCTCGTTCGTTACGGTGGTCGTCCGCTCCACTTCTTCGGCGGCATCGCGGGCGTGCTCATCTCGGTGTCGCTGCTGCTCGCCACCTGGCTGCTGTTGAAAAAGGTCTGGTTCGGCGAAGACATCTTCCTGCAGAACGGGCCGATGCTGCTGTTCGACGCCGTGGCCTTCCTCGGCGGTGTACAGTTCCTCGGGCTCGGCATGCTCGGCGATCTGTTCGCTCGGCTCTACTATGCGCCGAAGGAGCGGCGTTCCTACAGCATCTCATCGGTGTACAGCCGCCGCTCGCTCAGCAGTCATCCGCCAGGCGCCCATCATAGGGCCGCGAGAAAAGCAACCAAGTCCGCGACCTCATCGGAAGTTAGACCGATGTTGAAGCGTGCGTTGTAGAAGTCGACCACGCTGCGCAGGTCCCTCGCCGAACCGTTGTGAAAGTAAGACGCGTGCCCGGCAAGGCCGCGCAAGATCGGGCCTTTGGTCTTGCCGATATCGGCCCATTGTCCGGTGATCAAGGCACGGCCGGGATCGGTCACTTGGACGGTCGTTCCGGTCGATGATGCGAGCGTGTAGACGGGCAGGTTCTCGATGTCGAGCCGGTCCTTGACGAGCCTGTCGTAGTTGTCGGTCAGCTGCGCCATCGTAACCCCGATGTTCAGCGGCAGCGATGTGGAGTGATTGCCCACATTCACGCTGTTATGGCAGGTGCCGCAGGTGCCGGTGATCGGCGTGTTGGCGAACGGATCGCTCGGGTTGTAGAGCGGATCGTTGCTCGAGCTGTTGAGGCCGCCGACGTTGGCGATCGTGAACGTGTGCGTGTTGAAAATTTTCTCGCCGCGACCGATTGCCGCTTTGATGCCTTTGGCTTCGGGCGTCTGGCCTGGCTCCCATTCCGAGTAGAGTGTGAAGACTTTGCTGGTGAAATCCTTCCCCAGCGGATCGTTCTGGCCGATGAAGAATGCCGGCGCCACCGTGCTCGCGAGATAGCCGGGTCCGCCATTGGCGCTGCTCAAGTCGACGCCATGCACCCGCACCTGTGCGGTGAACAGATTACGCTCGAAGGTGAGAATGTCCGATTGCGCCAGGCTGCCCGCGATGGCATGCGTCGCCTGCGCGTGCCCCAATGTCGCGTCATTCGCTTGGCTACCGAGATCCGCGATGAGTCCATCCAAGCCTGATAACCCCGCGGCAGTCGTGATTTTATGCAGCGTCTCGCGGCCATCCCACATGACGGTCGACAGGAAGGAAAGGTTGGCGGCGGGCAGCGGCCGGCGAAACAGAAACAGCTCGTTGTGAATCGCCGCATCACCGGGCGCGATAGCGCAGCCCTTCGGGTTCGTCACACCCGCGAGAGAAAACTCGGCACCCGTTGGAATAGCGAGCTGCACCCGAATCAAGCCGTAACGCAACAACACGGACGAGCGCCTGGCATCTGCGGGTTGATTCGGACCTTCGGGCGGACAGTCCGAACCGTCGACTGGCGCGAACAGCGGATCGTAGCGGTTTCTGGCCGCTACGCTTCGCACATGCTCGGGTGTCAACGTCTCGGCTTGACCGTGCACATGGCAGGTTCCACAGGTTCTGCCGTTGCTCCCCAGGTTTGCAAAGAACCCGTTACTCGTGCCGACACTGAAATTATTGGTCGACAAAACGGCGAGCTCGCCGAACCGATTATGGGCGGCCATCGAGCCTTGGATTGCGCCGTCGTCGCTCCAGCACGCGAGCGCATACGCTCCGAACAGCGCCGTGCTGGCCGCCAATTGCCTCGACCTCTTCATCGAGCAGTCCTCCTCGTTTGTTGGTCCCCAGTTTCAATAAGATCCCGGTCGTTCGACCAAACCACGCTCTGCTTGACGAACCGTTCCCCGCTCGTCGCAATGATTGCTGACAGACCTCACCGGTCAGCCGATTGCGCAAGGGCATAGCGTTACACGGCATCCAGGCGCGTATCCATATACGCGTTGTGATAGCAAATCCTTCTCGAGCACCAGGCAGTCGATCGACGCTCCGGCGCGGCGACAGTCCAGGATGACTGCCGAGAGGTCGCTATAGCTTGAAGCCCGCTGCAACCGCATCGGAATGAAACATCTTGACGGTGTCGAGCGAGTACTCGTCGAGGTCGGCATCGACGAGGTCGAGCTTCTTCAAGATATCGTTGGTCACGGTGATGACGTGGCAGCCGATCGCGCTGGCTTGAAAGATATTCAACAGCTCGCGCGGGCTCGCCCAAATCAGTTCGGCGCGAGGGTTGAGCGACAGCAGCTGCACGGCGGCCGCCATGAGCGGGACGGGATCGCGCCCGGTGTCGGCGATGCGGCCGGCGAAAACGGAAACATAGCTCGGCACGTCGGGATTCAGGGCCTTAACCACGTCGCTGACCTGCGTCAACGTCATGAGGGCGGTCACGTTCACTTTGACGCCGCGCTTGGTCAGCCTGTGCACCAGCGTGTAAGCAGGCTCGCGCTTGGTGTTGGTGACAGGGATCTTCACATAGACGTTGTCGCCCCACTCCGCTATCTCGAGCGCCTGGCGTTCCATCTCCGGAAACTCGTCGGAAAACACTTCGAACGAAATCGGCCGGTCCGTGATGAGCGTCAGAATGTCTTTCGCGAACGCCTTGTAGTCGGCGATACCCGCCTTGCGCATCAAGGTCGGATTGGTGGTCAATCCCTTGATGTAAGGTTTCGCGTACATCTCCAGCATGCCCGCCTTGTCCGCACCGTCGGCAAAGATTTTCACTCGCAGGTCGTCAAGAGATTTCATAGTGTGTTGTCCTCAACGCTCGAAAGGGTTGATGCAGCGCGCAGATGATGCTTGCCGCTTCCGCTAATGAGTGAACGCGATAGTCGTAGCGCTCCGGCCGTCTCTCGTCGTAAGCGTAGTCCACGAAAAAGGTTCGGCAGCCCGCGCGCCGTCCCGCTTCGACGTCGCGCCACCGATCGCCCACCATGTAGCTCTCGCTCAGCGCAACGCCGCGCGCGTACGCGGCCGATCGAAGCAAGCCGGGCTTGGGCTTTCTGCACGAGCAATGGTCATCGTCATCGTGATAGCAGACGCGAAACGCGTCGATCGGCAAGTCGCGCCGCAATGCTGCATGCATCACCTCGACCGCGGCCCGCGATGTCGTCCCCCGTGCGACATCGGGTTGGTTGGACACCACGATGAGGTCGAAGCCTGCCGCCTTGAGCCGTCGCAGCGCATCGGGGACGCCGGGAAGAAGTTCGAGCTCGGCCAGCGTGGCCGGCGGGTAAGGTTTGCCGGCCCGCACAATCGAGCGGTTGATGACGCCGTCACGATCGAGGAAGACCGCGCGGCACCTCGCTACCTGGATACGCCTTCCCATTTGGTCTGACTCGCTTTCAGCTTGGGATGGGAGACCAGCAGATGCCAGATCACGGCTTGGAATGCTTCGGAGTGCGGCGTGACGGTATCGGCATTGACGGTCGGAATCACCACGCAGGCCTGCGCAACCTTCGCCGTGTAACCGCCGTCGCGGCCGACCACACCGGCGACGCGAGCTCCCACGGTCTGCGCGTACTGCAGAGCAGTCACGAGATTGGGACTGATGTTTTTCGCCAAATCGCCGCCGCCTACCGAGAAGACGAAGACGCAGTCCTCGGGTGCCAGCCTGCTCACTTTCAGCCACTCGACGAACACGCTCGCCCAACCTTCGTCGTTCGTTCTGGCAGTCAGTTCCGAGACGTTGTCGGTCGGCGCGTAGGCCTCGATGCCGGCGAGCTTGCGGAAGTCGTTGACCGCGTGAGAGCAATTGGCGGCACTCCCGCCCACGCCAAGGAAAAACAGACGTCCTCCATCCGCGCGGACCGTCGCCAGCACGTCGGCGAGTTTCTCCACTGCGTTCACGTCGATCGCACGGACGACTTGGATCACTTCATCGAGATGCTGTTGTGCGTAGCCCATTTAGATCTTCTCTTTGGTCGAGAAATACGCCTCGGCATCCTTCAATCCCTGCGGCGATCCGATCTCGTAGAAGCGCTGCTGGACTTCCAGCCCCACGAGCTGGCCGCGGCGCGACAACGCGTGGTAGAGATCAGCCAGGTCGAAAACCTCTCCGTCCTGATACGCGTCGAATATGGGCGCGGACAAAATGCCCAAACCATAGTCGATATGCGCCATCTCGTCGGTGGGATTGCGCTTGTCGTACGCGACGATGCGCCCGTCCTCGAACAGCACGTTGCTCGCGTCCCAACGGCCCTCGTTGCGCAGCACCGTCATCAGCGCAAGCTTGCCACTGTGCGAGAACGCTTGCTGAACAGCGCGGAAATCGCACGGCAGATACGAGTCGCCGTAGAGCACGAAGAATCGCTCCTGCAACAACGGCAAGGCGCGCTTCAACGCGCCGCCCGTGCCGAGCAGTCGATCCCCGTCGTAGACATAGCGCACGGTGAGCCCGAACGCAGCGCCGTTCCCGACCACCTCCTCGATCATGCTTCCCAAGTAACCGACGCACAGCACGACGTTGGTAACGCCCTGGTCGCGCAAGTAGGCCAGCTGGTGGCAAACGAAAGGCTCGCCGCCCACCTCGATGAGCGCCTTCGGCCTCGTCTGCGTCAGCGGGCGCATGCGCATCGCCACGCCTCCGGCGAGGATAGCCACGGGAAGGAGTTGGAGCACGAGCACCTCCCCTCTGTTTTGTTTTTCGTGCCTGCTAGGTTCGCATCGGTTTGTAGTCGCCAAACACCCAGTACTTCATGCCCAGGTAGCCGACCACCATCGTCGCGCCGATGGCGAGCGTCGAGCCGATATAGACGCTCATCGACAGCCGCTGCACCGTGACGGCGACGACACCGAGCGCTACCAGATAGTTGAGCCCCGCCAACAAGGCGTACTTGATCAACGCACTCTTCGTGTTCGATGTCGTCGCCCCGAAAGTGATGTTGCGATTCGCCGTGAAGTGGAGCGTCACGGAGGCAGCGTAAGCAAACGACACCGCGGTCAGATGGTGTGCGTGGAAGCGTTCGTACAGCAGGTACACCAGAGCGTAGTAGAGGGTCACTGCAGTGCCCCCCACTACCACGTAAGTCGCCATCTGCCTGAAGTTCGATGACATCGCAGCTTTCCAGGGCATCAATCCGATCCCACCATCCTCGTGCCTTCGAAATCGAAGCGGAAGCGCACCTCGCGCAAGCCAAGCCCACGCATCGCGCGGCGCAGACCTGCCTTGTCGATCGCATAGAACATCAGGAATCCTCCCCCGCCGGCGCCGATCAGCTTGCCGCCTGCGGCACCGTTCTTCATCGCCTCGTCGTACCAAACATCGATACGCGTGTTCGAGATGCTCGCGCTGCGCTTTCTCTTGTTCTGCCAATGCACGTCCATCAGCCTGCCGAATTCGATCAGGTTGCCGGACTCCAGCGCGTCCTTGCTGCGATAGCCGAGCTCCTTGACGAAATGCAGATTGCGGATCATCTCGGCGTCGCCCTGCTTGCTCTTGTCGTCCTGCTCCTTCAGGATTTCCCCGGCCGCGCGCGAATAGCCGGTAAAGAACAGCAGCAAGTTGTCTTCGAGGTTATACAAGGTCTCCTCCGAAATGCGCAGGGGGTAGGCCTTGACGGGCTCGTCGCGCCTGAATTCGAAGCAGCTGATGCCGCCATAGGCCGCGATGTATTGATCCTGCTTGCCGATTGGCTCCTTGAGGATGTCGAGCTCGACGTGGCAGGCTTGCTCGGCCAGCTGTTGGGGATGGATCAGGTCCTTTCGCAAGCTGTGCAGCGCCTTGAGAATCGCCGTGGTGAAGCTGCCCGACGAGCCAAGTCCCGTTCCAGCCGGAATATCCGCCATGCTGGTGATTTCGAGGTTCTTGGGCAGATCGCCGACCAGGCGCAGACATTCGCGCACGATGGGATGGCGAATCTCGTCGATCGTCGATGCCTCTTCCAGTCGAGAGTACTTGATCAGATAACCGTCGACGAAACGCCGGTGAAGATTGATGTAGACGTACTTGTCGATGGCAGCGGCGACGAGAAAACCGCCGTGCGCGTTGTAGTAAGACGGCAAGTCCGTACCGCCGCCGCCCAGCGATACACGCAGTGGACTGCGGCTGATGATCATAACCTTCGACTCTCCGTGCGCTTGTCCTCGCAATGGCCGATGAGCAACAGGTTGCTGGGCCACGCGCACAGCGAGACCGAGTCGATCTCGAACCGGAAACTGCGGACGCGACGCGCGATTCGAGCGAGATCGGCGCGCGACAACAAATTGAGGTTGGCCTCCTCCGAAAAGAATGCCAGTCCTACGCGCCGCAGGAAGCCGCGAAACGACGATTTCGGAAGCCAATGCGCGAGCGGCAATTGCGTGTGGAACTCGACCGGAAACCAGCGATTCGGCGTGGTCAAGAACACGGCTTTGCGGGCGACCCGAGCACACTCGCGCACGAAGACGAGCTGGCGCTCGAATGCTCCAACATGCTCGAGCACCGCGGACGAGTGAACGATGTCGAAGGCTGCATCGCGAAACGGCAGGCGCACGCCGTCGGCGCGAACGAACTTCAAGCCCGGATACATGCGCTCGAGACAGGAGGCGTCGTCGGTGCCCACCGCGGTGATCCTGTCTTTGTACGGATACCAGGCCTCGAGATAGTTCGAGGAATCGAAGTTGCGATCGTTCGTCGCACCCACGTCAAGAATCGTGTCGTTCGGCACCACGCCTGTTTCCCGAAGGAAGCGCGCATACATGCGCTTGCGCTGGAACATCGCGATGCGGTCCGGCAGCCCCATGGGCGAGGCCAGACTGTATTGGCTGTTCGGCTTCGACATCGAGCGATCCTCTTCCGACCGCGGGACGCTACTCAGGTTTTCGCACGACGGCGAAAAGATTCAGCCGAAACTTGTGATAGCGCAGACGAATGTTCTCGGGAAGAAAGCCCGCCCGCACCAGCAACGGCCACAAGTCACGCTTGTCGTAGTACATCTTGTGATCGTTCAATTCTTCCCTCGGGCTCGTGCCGAGGCGGAAAGCCGAATATTCCAACGCCGTCTTGCCGGCCCATGTCGGCACGTTGACGAGCAGCACGCCGCCCGGACGCAGCCACTCATGACAACCGCGCAGCACCGGGAGCGGGTCCCAAAGGTGCTCGAGCACGGAGATGAACAAGATCACATCGAAGGCATTGCGCGCAAGCTGAGTCGTCGCGGTCTCGATGGGCCCCTCGATGAAGCGCATGCGCGGCGAGCGCTTGACTGCGTCGGCCACTCGGAAGTCGACCCCGACCGCGCTGCCAATGCGCGATTGCAGCGCGAGGAGATTCTTGGCCTGGAAGCCGCAGCCGAGCTCCAAGACGTCGACATGGGCTTTCGGCGGCAAGTGTTTCGAGATCGCGCGCTGCGATAGCCACACGCCGAAGCGGTCCACCAGCGTGAGACCGTGCGTACCGAACGGCGCGCGATCAGGATCGCTCTGCGCAGAAGACGCACTCATCGCTTGATCCTCCGCATCATTTCGATGAGCAGGGTGAAACCGAACGTCTGGAATCCGATGATGATGAGAAACAGACCCAAGACGGCCGGGTGGGACACTTCCGACAGCCGAAAACCGCCGGCGATGTATTGCCACAAGAAGCGACCGGTCAAGATCAGGCCGATGCCTATCAATACCGCGGCGATCGCCATCCCGCTGTCGTAGGATAATCGCTGCGCCACGGTGCGCTCGAACCCGCTGCGCAGCCCATGGTCGAGTCGCGCCAACACGCCGATTTGCACGCAGCCGTATCCCAGCACCGCCAACGTCGTTCCCAGCAGCATCCAGTGCAAATCGAAGCCGATCGGACCGATACTGTAGCTGCCGAAGCCTAAGCTGATGGTAAGGAGCGCCCCCAGCGCGAAGAAGAACAATCCGGGTGCCAACAAGAACGAGTCGGGCGTGTAGACCAACATCGCCTTGAGGTTGATCCAACCCGCATACCATGGCGACCAGAAGCCGACGCGCTTGTGATGGCTGACTCGGCCTTCTCGATCTTTGTAGAACTTGATCGGCACCTCGGCGATCCGCAGGCCGAGTCGCGATGCTTTGAGCACCATCTCGGAGGCATATTCCCACGACTCGGACTGGATGTTGATCTTCTTCAGGGCCTCTTTCGTGACCCCGCGCATCCCGGTATGGATATCAGTAAAGCGATCGCGATAGATCGTGTTCAAGATCCACGTCGTAAAGGGCGTGCCGAAGTACTGATGCAGCGCCGGCATGGCGCCGCGCTCGATCGAGCCCTTGAAGCGCGAGCCGATGACGAACTCGTAGCCCTCGCGGTAGCGGTCGATGAAGTCTTGCAGCTCGCGAAAATCGTAGGTGAGATCGCAGTCACCCATGATGATGAGATTTCCGCGCGCATGCGGGATGGCGTCGATGTAGGCTCTGCCCACTCCACGCCGCGGTGTCTTCAACACTCTCGCACCACCTGCGAGCGCGATCTCCGCCGTGCGATCTGTGGAGCTGTCCACGATGAGGATCTCGCCTTGCACCCCCGCCTTGGCCAAGCCCTCTTTGCACCAAGCCACGAATTCGCCGATCGTGATCTCTTCGTTCATCGCCGGGATGACGATGCTGACTTCCGGGATGACCCGCGCATCTTCGCCGGGCGGAAGCAAGAGCGCGACATCGGAAGACGCTTGCGAAGCGTTCGCTTCGTTCGGAGCTTGCTTAGGCGCTTCGAAGAAGCTCGATGCGTTGGATAGCTGGGTCATGTCAACACGCTCCTCCGCTAAGGGAACACCGAACACCTGCAGCCGTGACCGGCTATTTCGCCGGCCGCATGCTCGGGACTCGGGCGCCTGTTCTGCCTGAGCTTTGAGACGGCTCGATGTTTCGCTAACAGGCTGCTAGCTCTTCAATCATGGCGCGCAATGCCTCCCGCATCGCCTGCGACGAGCTGCGTGTTGCGCGCCACCCCAGTCCCCTGATCTTGGTGACGTCGAACAAGACGTCGGTATCGCCCTTCCAACCTCTGTCGCCCCCTGAGTACATGTAGCAGACGGACAACTTATCGATCCCCAGTTCGTCGACTGCAAGATCTGCAACCTCGTTGACCGTGATGGTGTCGTCGCTTGCGACATTGAACACGTCGAACGCAACGTCGTCACCAACTTTCTCGCTAACGAGAAACAGTGCGGCCAGCATGTCATCGACGTGAATGTAGGATTTGCATTGCAACCCGTTTCCCAGTATACGCAGCTGACTCGCATCTTGCCGCAATCGCCGGATAAAGTCATACCCTACACCGTGAGTTTGCCGCGGCCCTACGACATTCGCAACCCGGAACACACGCCCGATCAATCCGAACATGTGACAGTAAGCACAGATCAACGCCTCGCATGCCAACTTGCTCGCGCCGTACGTGGAGATCGGAAGACAGGGCCCGTAATCCTCTGCGAACACTTTACTGGGTACATGTCCATACACGCCGCTGCCCGAAGTGTAGAAGATTCGCTTCACGCCCTGGATGCGCATCGCTTCGAGGACGTTTTGAGCAAGGTAAGTTCCGTCCCAGAAATCGATGTCGGGTTGCTGTTCTGCCTTGGAGATATCGGGATTGGCTGCCAAGTGATAGACGACGTCGATGCCATGCAGCGCGCTTGCCAACGGCTCGAGCTGCTTAGCATCTCCACGAATCAGCTCGAAGCGAGGATCGTTGCGACATTCCGCTACGTGAGCGACGCTACCTGAAGACAGATCGTCGTACACGACGAGCCGCTCGATGCGTTCGTCCCGCAACAAGCGTCGGGCAAGGTGAGACCCAATGAAGCCGGCACCGCCAACAATCAGTGCGCGCATGTAAGCATTCCTCGAAGCGTCTTGTCACTCATCGTCCAACAAACGGCTGGAATCTGTTGCCTTCGCATCGAACAAAACCTATGGCCCGGCCGAGGCACTCGCGTTTCGAATAATGCGCAGCGGTGCGGGCGTCAGCTCCATCAGCACAGCACGCGCGTTTGCATGTAGCACGCGCCCGGGCACGTCGAGCGGTCCAAGCGGCTTCGAAGCGTCGAGCACGACGTAATGCACATTCCACTGCCGCATGAGCCGGGTGAACGCGGAAGACTTTTCCTCACCGGTGAGGTGGCGAATCGCCCGCAGCGTCCGCCAGCGCTGATACCATTCGACGAGTCCAGCCGGATTGGTGAAGATGAGAAACCCGCCCTCTTTCCACGACCACGCCACCGGGCGGCGCGAGTAGATGCGCACGCCATAGGAGAACAGACCCCCTGAGAAATACTGCTGAGCCGCGTTATCCAAGAACACCCGCTCCCGCTTCGGCACCTCGCGCTCGATGGCGCGATACATTGCCGTAATGTCGGCCCGATCCCGCGCGCTTTGGCAGGGAAGCGCGAGCAGGCTGCTCGTGCTGCATGAGATCTGCGATAGCGTTTGCAGCGTGCCGCGGTTCAGCGCCAGGCATACGAGGCCGGCAACAATCGTCAGTGCGCGGCTTCGCCACACGATCGCCGTCCCGCCGCCACGCTGCCAGGCGAGCTTGGCCCCCCAGACCAGACCGATCACCGCGATAGGGGTGAAGTACTTCGCCGCGCGCACGAAGTCGAGCTCCTGCGGTATGCGTCCCAATCGAGGGGAGATGACGCTGTCCAGCACCGGCACGAGCAGCGCGGCAAAGCCGAGCGCCGCGCAGAAGATTCCGAGAAGATTGACGATGCGTCGTTCGGCGGCGCGCGCCGCAATCAAACCCGCTGCACCAAGCCCTACAACCACCAGCACGTGGCCCTGCATCAGTTGCTCGACGAGCGAGCGTGCGGGATTCATGTACTCGGGAACGATCGCGTGAAGGGCGGCCTCCCACTCCTGGAAACTCACCTGCCCATATACCGTGCTGCTCCGAAAGCGAACCACGTACGGCAAGATCACGAGCGCGTAGGCCAGGCCGCTCACCAGGGCATTGCGCAGTCGCAGCCGAATCGGATCTGCATTGGTCCCGCTCGCCATCGCCGCCCATAAGGCGAATGCGACCGGCGGCCCGCTGACGGGATGGAAGTAGGTGGCTGCGCCGGCGGCGAGCATGGTCGCCGCCTGTCGCCACCGGTCACCGCGCGCGGTGATGGCACCGAGCAACAGGTATGGGAAGACGCTCTCATAAGCCGTGCGCGCATGAATCGCGAACGGGATGCCCCACCATTCCCCGAACACGTCGAAACGCACCTCGAGCGCTTCGGCCACGCTCAATCCGAGCGCCCAACCGGGCGAGCGAAACAGCCGCAGCCCCAGCAGGAAAAAGCCGAACACGCGCACCGCGTTGAACGCGATCCCAAGCACGCCGTAAACTTGGCCAGGGTTGCCCAACCACTGGTACACCCAATCCACGAGCGTGGTAAACGCCGTGCGATAGAAGCGGTAGTTGTTTGGGTCGTTCAGTACCGAGTCGGCGTCGAAGTAGCCGGGATTGTGGTCAGCAACGATCGACGCCAACACCTGATAGTTGTCGCTGCCGTAGCGGTATTGTTCGTCGAGCGTCTGGGAGAAGTAGGCCGCGGCGTACAGTGCCGCGATGAGGATCGACGTGACGAGCCCGGCGAGGCGCACCGGCCCATGGCGTCGATCGCGCTCGAAGCGAATTCGCGAGACCACACACATCCTCTGAAGGATCGTTGAGGCGATAGATTTGTCGATGCGCTACAGCCCCGGCATTCTACCGCCTACTCGCACGCGCACCGCCCGTTATGATGACGCAATCGATGTATTGATCTATCCATGAACTCCAACAAAGGGGAGAGGTCGCTGTGAGCCGTACCGTTCGTTCTCGTCGGATTGCGTTTGTTGGCATCGCGCTGATGCTTTGTCGCCTCACCCTCGCAGCAGACGAGCGGAGCGCCGCGAAGACTTCGCTCGACGATGGGTTGCACAAGATCCAGCATATCGTCGTCATCTACGCGGAGAACCGCAGCTTCGACAACCTCTACGGCCTCTTTCCCGGAGCGAATGGAATCGCGCAAGCCACGCCCGAGCAATATCGCCAAAAGGATCGAGACGGCATCTCGACCCTCGATACCTTGCCGCCGGTCTGGCCAGACGCCAGACATCCGAGCCTCGGTCCGACCGAGCACACTTCGGGTTTGCCGAATCGGCCGTTTCGCATCGATGCGCCCCCGATCGATTACCCGTTGAATATTCCGACTCGAGACCTGGTACACCGCTACTACCAGCACATCGAGCAAATCAACGGTGGGCGCAACGACATGTTCGTCGCGTTATCGGATGCGGGCGCGCTGGCGATGGGCTACTACGACGGATCGCTGCTGCCGATGTGGCAATACGCGCGTCAGTACACCCTTGCCGACAACTTCTTCATGGGCGCGTTCGGCGGATCGTTCGTCAATCATCTTTATCTCGTCTGCGCTTGCGTCGCGCATTATCCGGGCGCACCGGAAAAGCTGAAGGCCGCCGTCACGCAGAACGGGCGGCTCGAGATGGCAACCGATGCACCGAAGCGTGCGATGGACGGCCCGCCGAAGTGGAAGCACGACGGTGCAATCACGCCGGATGACTACGCCGTCAACACCATGGAGCCGCCCTACCAGCCGAGCGGCGTGCCGCCGGCGAAAGACGGCGATCCGGCCTACGCGGACACCCGCGGCGATCCCTCTCATGTACTGCCGGCCCAATCGATGGAGACGATCGGCGATACGCTCAGCGCAAAGAACATCTCGTGGGCGTGGTACGGCGCCGGTTGGGATCAGGCGCTCGCCGACAGTGTGCTGGACGTCAATGCGAGGCGTGTGATCAAGTGGACGGCGGCGGGAAGCATCAACTTCCAGACGCACCATCAACCCTTCAACTATTTCCGCCAGTTCGCGCCGGGAACCGCCGCGCGCAGCGCTCACCTGCGCGACGGCTCGGATTTCTTCTCTGCATTGGATGCCGGCACGCTACCGCAGGTCTCGTTCTACAAACCGGCCGGTTACTTGAACGAGCACCCGGGCTACACCGATGTCATGTCCGGTGATGCGCACATCGCAGCGATTATCGCGCGCATTCAAGCGAGCTCGGTTTGGTCGTCGGTGGCGATCGTGGTGACCTACGACGAGAACGGCGGGTTTTGGGACCACGTCGCGCCGCCGAAAGGCGATCGGTGGGGTCCAGGAACGCGCGTGCCTGCGATCATCATCTCGCCCTATGCGAAGAAAGGCTTCGTCGATCACACGCCGTACGACACTGGCTCCATCCTCAAATTCATCACCCGGCGCTTCGACTTGAAGCCGCTCGCCGGTGTGCGCAGCGACGCCGGGGATCTGACCAACGCGTTTGCTTTTTGAACCTCGGGACGCCCTGAACAAATCCCGCTCGCTCCACCATAGGCGAGAGCGCGCAGCAGTCGCCCGCTGCTGCGCGCTTGCACGGCAGGCAAATCAGCTATGAGGGCTGGCAGGGCTTGTTGTGATCCGGCTTGAAGCCTTTCGCCTTGGCTTCGGCTTCGCTCATGTATTCGCCTTCCTTGGTCTTGCCGTACCAGCGATCGCCCGGGCAGTGGTAGACCTTGGTCGACGCGTTGGCCCACACCTTCCCAGGACCGCCCGCATCGGCACGCTTGAAGTGGACCTTTCCGTCTTCTGGCTTGTTGGCCGGCGCCGCTGCGGCAGGAGCGGCCGCGCCTGTCGTCGCTGCTGCGGTGGTTGCTGTTGGCGTGGTGGCTGGTGGTTTCGGTGACGGGGGAGCGGCTGCCGCGGGAGCGGCTGCCGGCGCCGGAGGCTTCGCCGCAGCGGGAACGGGTGCGGGCGTCGCCGCCGCGGCCTTGGCATCGGCCCTTGCCTCGGGTTTAGCCGCGGCCTTCGTGTCGCTCTTGCCCACGCTGAACGTCGGTGCTTCGCCCCACCACTCCTTCACACCTTGGTGGCCTCGACACGCACCCATTTTCTTCGCGCCCGAGTAGTACGTGCCGTCGTTGCACAATCCGGTGGATCCCGCCGGTGCGCCGGCAGGCGCAGCAGCCAAGCCGTCGAGCGCGACGAGCAAAGGAAGGCTGAACAGCGTCATCACAAGCGTTCTCATATCGATCCTTTCATAGTGAATGGGACAAAGGTGCGCCAACTGCGCGCCATGCAACGTTCGAGCATAGCCGTTCGTTGACTGTCCCGCTGATCGGATCGCGCATCGATCGCAGCGGCATAAGAGCAAGCGCTCGTCATCCGGGGAAATCCCCCACTCGCCCGCTCGGCCATGCAGCCGGCGATCACTCCTGCTCACACAGGTGTTCGACCGAGCATGTGACGAATCGCTCGACATCCGACTCCAGCTTAGCGGCCGATGCCGGATCGGTGTAGATCTGGTGGCCCGACGCGTAGCCGACGAAGGTGAGGTTAGCGCGAAGCGGTCGATCCAGCTCCATGTGCTCGAAGGTGTACTTCTGCGCGAGATAGGGTGTGGCAAGATCGTAGTAGCCCGCCGCGGCGAACACCTTCAGTCTGGGATCGCGCGACATCGCTTCTGCCAGTTCGTCGCCGACATACAGGTAGCCTTGACCGCCCGATCGCCACTTCCACGCGCGGTTGGCGTCTCGGGAGAAATACTCATAGCGCAAGTCGCTGCGATATTGCAGCTCTCCCCGCAAATAGGCGTTGAGCGCCTCGACCAACGGGCCGGTGACGAGGAAAAAGCTGGGATCCGAATCGGAGGACTCGGTGCTCGGCGACTCGGCGGGTGCGGTCACCCGGCTGTCGAAGCGGCCCACTCTGCGTCCGCTCTGCCGCAACACCTGCCTGCCGAAGGTCAGCGGCCCGACACGGAGCCGGCGTCGCTCGAGCTCCGCTTTGTCCAACCCGGTGTAGCGCGCAAGCCGGTCCGCGATGCGCGACTTCTCGGCATCGCCGATCGAATCGCCCTTGGCGAGCGCCACGAGGTAGTCGCTCATGGCCCACTGTTCGGCTTCACGCACGACACTGGTTACGCTGCCCGGCGCCTTGTCGTGATACCAAATCGTTGCCGCATACGACGGCAGCGCCAGCACGTACGGCAGATCGTTCGGCGCTTCGAACGCGATCGTATGAAAATCCAAAACCGATGAGACGAGCATCACGCCGTTCAAATTGATACCGGCGACGTTTTGAAGTCGATTGACGAGCGCGGCGGCACGAGTCGTCCCATAGCTCTCCCCTGCGATGAACTTGGGCGAGAGCCAGCGTTGGTAGCGGCTCACGTAGCGGCGCACGAAAGCGGCGGCCGCATCGATGTCTCGCACCACCTCGTAGAATTGGCGCTCGTCGATCCCGGGCGCTGCACGACTGTAGCCGGTGCCCACCGGGTCGACGAAGACGAGATCGGTGAAGCGAAGCCAGGTCGACTCGTTGTCGGTCAGCACCGTCGACTTCGGCAGCATGGTGCCGTCGGCAGGCAACATCACGCGCTTGGGTCCGATCCCTAAATGCAGCCACATCGATGAAGCACCCGGTCCGCCGTTGAACGCAAACGTCACGGGGCGAGAATGCCCGCCGTCGCTGCCGACATAGGCGACGAAGAACATCTTCGCCTGCAGCTTGCCTGCATCGTCGGTAATCGGGATGGTGCCGGCGGTCGCAGTGTACGCGAGCGATTTGCCCTGAACCGTAATGGTATGTTGCGTGACGACGAGATCGTCCTCGTCCTCGGCAGACCGATTCGCTTCCGCGCTCCTGGCCGCATGAACAGCATTGGCGGCTGGGGTCGCATCCTGTTCCGCGGCGTACCCCGGCGCGACGGGCAGCAAGCTGACGGCCGCAAGCAGGGTCAGCACAAAAATCGACTTCATCGCATTGCGCCGAATCAATCCGTGGAGGCTGACCATTCTTGGCAATCAAAAAAAGAGGACTGCCAAGCAGTCCTCGAAGGCCCACACATCGTCGGCACGGCACCGGAAGCCGGCCCGGTGCGGCTCGCGAATGGAGCGAAAACTATTGATGGTACTTACGCTTGGCAGCCTCGATGCAGCTGCTCTTGGCATCGCCGGAAAGCGCATCGCATTTCTCTTTTTCGACCTCGTAACGCGCTTCCATCTTGTCTTCGGTCTTGTTCGCCTCAGCAACGCCTTCTGTGCGCTTCGCCTTCGCCTCCGCCTTGGCAGACTTGTAGTCGGCCTTCGCTTGCTTCATGCACACATCGCGATCGTTGCCCGACAACGTCTTGCAATGTTCCTTGGCCGCCTTGTAGTTCGCATCGGCATGCTCCATGGCCGCCTTGTATTCCGCCTTCGCTTCATCCTTGCTTGGATTCGCAGCGTTTGCGCCGAACGCCAAACAGCCAATGAAGATGCCTGCAACCAATTGTCCTAGCAGTTTCATACGTCACTCCTCGACTTTAGTGAAGGTAGCCGGCCGGAAGAAATCAAAGCCCGCGTTCCCAATCGCTCACTTGACGCTCAGCCTCGTCTCGCGTGATTCCGTACTGCTCTTGCACGCGCCCGAGGAGCTGATCGCGCTTACCGGCGATGCGTGTGAGGTCGTCGTCGGTCAACTTCCCCCACTTCTCCTTCACTTTGCCGGTGAATTGTTTCCAGTTCCCTTCTACGCGATCCCAGTTCATGGTCGATCCTTTGAGTTCACGGGCTTGCCCGTATGACTGACCTTGGGCAAGCGGCGTGCCGCGCGAAGCACGCGTACAAAAAAGGACTGCTGGAGCAGTCCTCGAGAGCGAACGAAGCACAGCTACGGTTGTTATTCGATATCAGGGGATGGTTACCTACGTAACATCAGCGCATGTCGATCGGGTAGCTCGGAGGCATCCGAACGTGAATGCCGAGCAGAAGCTCACTGGCTGCGCTCGCGCTGATCCTGCCCGCCGCCCGTGGCGCCGGTATGTCCGGACGTTCCCCTATTCGCGTCACCGCCTTGATCGCGATGCGTGCCGGCCGCCGCTTGTCCACCGCTCTCCCGCACGCCTTCCCCTTGCCCCGTGGTATCACCCGTGGTTGAGTGCTGAGAGGACGGGCCGGCTTGTCCCTGCGCCGGTTTGGCCGCCGTGCTTCCCTGTGATGAGCTGGGCTGCGATTGACCGGTCGTCTGCGAAGCACCGCTCTGACCCGACTGGCCTTGCGTCGCCTGCGAAGACGACTGGTCATGCTTCTTCGCTTGCGCTTGGCCGCCTTGGCTTTGCGATGCCTGATCCTTGTCGGCGTTCGCGTCGGAACGCGCCGAGGATGGTGAGCCTTTCAGCTCATCCGTGTTGAGGTTGCCGCCTTGCTGCTGGTTGGTCGGTTGACCGGTCGTTTCGCTGACCTCTCCCTTACTGACGTTCTGAGCACTCGCTCCGAAGGCAACACCCAACGCGACCGCAACCGCGACTGACATAAGAGTCTGCTTCATCTCGTTCACCTTTTCGATAACGTCGAAGACCTCCAATCGCACGCTCACCATCAGCGTCGATTGTCCCTGCGCTAACCTCCTTGCCGTCCGCGCCCTATCTTCGTGAGCAGACTCGCAATCCGTAGCAAACGAGAACGGGCATGGAGCAAACGAAATAAAGATGATTAGCTTGGGTTATCTGTCCGCAACCGTCGTGCCGATGAGGGACAATAGAATTGCGCACGAACAATGCGTGTGTGAAGCGATCACAGTTGAACGCTCGACTACTCACGCTTGCATGGAAGGAATCTCTTGACTAGGGCATTGAATCACCTTCACAGCGGCATTCGCGCAGAGGCTCTCGATGAGCCCTTCGTTGCGCGCATGCGCCAATTCGCCCAGGTCTGCGTGTGGCTGATCGTTGCTACGGCAGTGCTCGTCCTGATCGGCTGGCTGTTCGACATCGCAGCGTTCAAAGCGGTGTATGGAAGCATCAGCATGAAGACCAACGCCGCGGTAACGCTTCTCCTGGCCGGCATCGCGTTGCACTTGTCGCTGCCTGACCCGAACCGGGGACGAGCATACTCGGCGCTCGCTTCGGCGGCCTCGTTGGGCGTGATGCTAATGGGCGCGGCGACATTCACTGAGCATCTCTTCGGTTGGGATTTGGGCATCGACCAGTTGCTCGCTTCAGAGCAACCTGGCGCCGAAGGCACGATGAGCCCAAACCGCATGGGGCCGCACGTGAGCCTGAGCTTCACCCTATGCGGTCTTGCCTTGTTTCTGCTCAACGCCGAACGCATCGTTCAGGCGCAGCTGTTGGCGCTGGTGAGCGTGGCATTTGCGTTTACCGCGATCGTCGGCTACGCCTACGGCGTGCACGCTCTCTATGGCGTTGCACGCTACACCAGCATTGCACTTCAGGCGGCCATCGCGCTCTTTCTGCTCGGCCTTGGCGTGATCGCGGCACGCCCCACCAGCGGGCTGATCGCGGTATTGAGCACGCGATCGGCCGGCAGCGTGCTTGCTCGGCGGCTCCTGCTTGCCGGCGTCCTCGTACCGGTGGTCCTCGGCTGGCTTCGCGTGCTCGGCCAGGAGCTCGGCTATTACGGCACCGCTTTCGGCACATCGGTGCTGGTCGTGGCCATCGTGCTGACCTTCACCTTCGTGGTGTTGCACACCGCTGCAGTGCTCAATCGCTCCGAGCAAGCCGCGGAGGAGGTCGAAGAGCGCTTCAAGTTGATGGCCGACCAAGCGCCGGTTCTGGTATGGGTCGCGCAAAGCGACGGCAATCGGGTCTGGTTCAACCGGCCCTGGCAGGAGTTCAGCGGCGTCGATGTGGGATACGACATCGGCTACGGCTGGGCCGATCGCATCCATCCGAGCGATGTGCGCAAGACGCTCGATCGTTACCGCCTCGCGGTGCGCGACGGCGAGGCGTTCGAGCTGGAATACCGTCTTCGGCGCCACGACGGCGAATACCGGTGGCTGTTGGACAAGGGTGTGCCGAGGACCTTGCCCGACGGGCGCTTCGCGGGACATGTCGGCTCGTGCATCGACATCACCGATCGCCGCTACGCGGAAGCCGAGCTCGAACGGTTATACGCGAGCGAGACTCGAGCGCGAATGGAGGCCGAACGGGCGACCCGCCTGCGCGACGAGTTCCTCGCCACCGTATCGCACGAGCTACGCACGCCGCTCAACGCCATTCTCGGCTGGGCGCACCTGCTCGGTAGCGGTCAGCTGGAAGGACCGGCAGCGACACGTGCGGTCGAAACGATCGTGCGCAACGCCCGTACTCAAGCGCAGCTGATCGAAGATCTGCTCGACGTGTCCCGCATCATCGCGGGTCGGCTGCGGCTCGACATCCGAAGCGTCTCGCTCATCGAAGTCATTCGTGCAGCGGCCGAAGCGGTGCGGCCAGCCGCCGCGGCCAAGGCGATCGAGCTTCACCTCGAACTCGACTCCAGTGCCGATCAGACGCAAGGCGATTCCGTACGCCTCCAGCAGATCGTGTGGAACCTGCTGTCGAACGCGATCAAGTTTACGCCGCAGTCGGGGCGCGTCAGCGTCACGCTGGCGCGTGTCGAATCGAGCGCGCGCATCGTCGTTTCGGATACCGGAGAGGGAATCTCCGAAGCCTTTCTGCCGTACGTGTTCGACCGCTTCCAGCAGGCGGACGCCGCCTACACGCGCCGTCACGGCGGCCTTGGGCTTGGCCTCGCCATCAGCCGTCATTTGGTCGAGATGCACGGTGGAACGATCGAGGCTTCCAGCGCGGGTGAGGGTCGCGGTGCGACCTTTACCGTAAGCTTGCCGCTCTTGAACGTCGAGCGAGCAGCATCGACCACCACGGCGATTCCGTCTCTCGAAGGCGCCCCTGTCGAAGCCAAGGAGCGATCACCGCTGTCCGGTCTGCGGATATTGGTACTGGACGACCAATCGGACACGCTGCTGATGATGCAGCCCATGCTCGAGTCATTCGGTGCACAGGTCGCCTGCGCCAGTTGCGTCACGGACGCGGTGCCCTTGGTTCGCACATGGAAGCCAACTGTGATCCTCTCGGACATCGGAATGCCCGAAGAGGACGGTTACGCCTTCCTGCAGAAGTTGCGCGCGCTTCCTGCCGATCAGGGCGGGGCAACGCCAGCAATCGCGCTAACCGGATACGTCCGCGTCGAGGAGCGTGAGCGTGCCCTTGCGGCCGGCTTCCAGATGTTCGTGCCCAAGCCCGTCATCGCAGGCGAGCTCGTCGACGCGATCACGACCGTCCTCGCCCAGCAGGACTAGCCGCGGGAAGAGTCCGTCTTGCCTTCTCGTCCGCGGCCGTCGAGCTACTGGTTGCTCTCGATGAACTGACGGATCTCTTTGTTCGAGACTCGGGTATAGACGCCGAACAGATTGGGCCGTGCACAGCCTTCGCCCCAACTGACAATCCCCGTCAGCACGCTGCTGGTATTCCCGCCCGTGAGCGGACCGCCCGAGTCGCCTTGACAGGTGTCGATGCCGCCGCTATCCCGGCCTGCGCACAGCATTCTCTTCGTGATCTTCCCGTTGTATGAGTTGGTATCGTTGCAGTTCACTCTCGATGCGACGGGAACCAAGACTTTGTACAAGTCGGTGGGCCGCGTCCCGCCTTGGGTCAGCGTCCCCCAGCCGGTGGCAAGAAGATTCGTCCCGACCGTGCCGTCGCGGCGCGCAAGCGTGGCCAACGGCGATCCGTCCGCACTCGTAGACAGCTTCCACACCGCGACGTCGTAATCGAACGTCTGCGGATTCCACTGCGGATGAACAGTAATCTTCGCGACGTCTCGACGCACGCCGGTCCCATCGAGCTTCCTGGCGCCGGTGAGAACCTGAACACTGCCCGCCTGCACGAAGTCGCTGCAGTGCGCCGCCGTGACCACCACGTCGGGCCCGATCAACGTCCCGCCGCAGAACTGCGCGGCGTAGTTATCCGCGATCGATTTGAGCAGAAGTCCGACTTGGAAAGGATTGTCTTTGTCCTCCGCCGGCTGACCGCCTACGATTCGGCCGTTGCGTCGCAGCGGCGGCGCACCCGCCATTCCGGTCGCACGAACGACCATTGCATACTTGCGCAGCTCGACGTATTCGACTGCCCAGTTGCCCTTGTGCGGCCCGAGGTCACGCTCTGCTTCGTCCGCAGCTTCCTCGCTCGAGCCCTCGGGATCTTGGGCAAGAACGGCCGCAGCGGGTATCAATCCACTCGCCGCACAGACTAGCGTGGCAAGCAAAGTGCGTTTGATGTTCATGATCAGCCTCCATGGTCAAGTTGCGCGTAACAGCGACGCGCAAGCTTCGCGCGTCATTCCCCATCGGGCCGAGAGTGTTTCATCGCTGCGCGGCGCGCACCATATACTCGAAGATATACGCACTGTCTCTTGGAGCTTTCGCCCATTGGCCTCGAGCGGCTCTATGCGAATCGTCTTTCCGGGAATGTGGAGGGAGCGGCCCGCACAGCTTATCGGGCGTTTCCCAGCGCGCATGTCGATAGCGCCAGTAATGTTCAAATCGTCGATCGGGCTTCAACTCGTCGAACGAGAAGGCCGCGCATCGGCATCCGATCGCGCTCTTTGCCTCGCACCTTTGGACGCACTCAGCAGTGGCCTCATCTGATCGATGCTCACCGGCTTGACGAGGTGGTCATCGAAGCCCGCCTGGCGGGTGCGCTCGCGGTCCTCGTCCTGACCCCATCCGGTTAACGCCACGAGCTTGACGTCGCTGCCATTGACGTGTTGACGGATGCGTCGCGCCGTTTCGAAACCGTCCATCTGCGGCATACCGAGGTCCAACAGAACGAGCTCGGGCTTGAACTCGCTCATCGCCTGCAACGCGCTCTCCCCGTCATAGGCCACGCGAACCTCCGCACCTAACGCTTCCAACAGCAGCGCTTGACTGTCCGCGGCATCGCGATTGTCATCGGTGACCAAGATGCGAGTGTGGAAAACGGGGACCGGTTCGGACGTGAGCGGCGGCGCGGAAGCCTTGTCGAACGGTGCAGCCAACGGAAGCCGAACGCTGAATTCGCTCCCCCGATTCGCGCCCTCGCTGCGGGCCTCCACCCGACCCCCGTGCATCTCCACTAAACGACGCACCAGCGCCAAGCCAATGCCTAGACCACCGCTTTGCCCGCCATTGCCGGTACGCTCGCCTTGCGTGAACAGGTCGAATACGTGCGGCAGCATCTGCGGCAGGATGCCGATTCCGCTGTCGCGGACGCTCACCACTGCATCGGCATCTTCGCGCTTCGCCGCGATCTCGATCCGCCCATCCGCTGGCGTGTACTTGGCTGCGTTGTTAAGCAAATTGGCGAACACCTGAGCGAGGCGGACTGGGTCAGCGTGCACCGGCATCGCTTCTACTGGAAGCTGGAAGATCAACCGATGCCGACCCGCATCGATCAATGGCCGGCTGATCTCGACCGCATGCTCTACCACTTCCATGAGATCGATACGCTCCTTGTGCAGCTCGATCTTGCCCCGAGTGATGCGCGAGACTTCCAGTAAATCGTCCACCAGCCGCACGAGGTGCTTCATCTGCCGATTCATCGTTTCGAACACGCGCTGCGCCTCGTCGCGCTCCAATCCGCCCAGCTGGAGCGCGTGTAGCCCCGCGCGGATCGGGGCAAGCGGATTTCTCAGCTCGTGCGCCAGCGTGGCGAGGAACTCATCCTTGCGCCGATCGGCTTCGCGCAGCGCTTCCTGTGCTTGGCGCTGCTCGATCAAATCGGCGGCCTGGCGGGCGAGCAAATCCAAATAGCGCAATTCAAGCTCACCGGGACGATGATGGGCCTTGCGCCAATGCGTCGAGACCATGCCGATCGGTTTACCGGACCGGGCGATGAGCGGCGTCGACTGCGCCGACAAATAGCCCGCCTCCACATGCATGCGCAACGAGCCGTCGGGGTCTTGCTCCGCGGGCACGTCGAAATCGACGAACGTACGTTCGTTTCGAGCCAATGCCTCGCCGCAAGAGGTGTTGCAATGAACGCCGACTCGATGGAAATGCGCGGCCATCGCGGACTCGAAGCCTTTCGCTGCCAGCATGACGAGCTCGTGGCCATCGGGATCGAGAATCTGCACTGTTCCCGCATCGGCATGCGTGAGGACGATTGCAACGTCCAGAATCTCCTGATACAGCGTCTGGACGTCGCCCTCGGTCAGCAGCCGCGCGCCCAGCTCACGCAACAACTGTGTGTACTCGAGATCCGCGGCGAGAACCTGTTCGGCTCGCTTTCGCTCGGTGATGTCGGTGGCAGTACCGAACCATTCGACGACGTTGCCGTTGCTGTCGAACAGCGGCACGGCGCGAGACAGCGTCCAGCCCGGCGTACCGTCGGCACGCAACACGCGATGCTCCAGCTCGAACACACGCTTCGTTCGAATCGCATCCTCGATGGCGCACAGCACGTGCTGCCGGTCGTCTGGAGCGATGTACTTGTCGAGCCAGTCGGTGCTCGGCGCGTCGGTATGCAAAAGGAATTCTCGACCCTGCAACTGGCGCATCTCGCGCCAGTCGGGGCTCATTCGATAAACGACATCGGAGCTGGCCGTCACTAAAGCGCGCAAACGCGCTTCGCTCTCGCGCACCGCGCGGTTCGCCTCTCGGCGCACCCGTGCGAGCTCCAAGTGCGTGCGAATTCTCGCCGTCAGCTCGCGCGCCGCGAACGGCTTGACCAGATAGTCGTCCGCACCTGCCTCCATGCCCTCGACACGCGCTTCCTCTCCGGCGCGCGCCGACAACAAGATCACCGGAATCTCCCGCGTTGCCGGATCAGCCCGCAGCTTCTGCAGCAGCTGATAGCCGTCCAGCTCCGGCATCATGATGTCGCTCAATATCAGATCGGGCGGCTCGCGCCGGACCGCTCGAAGCGCTTCGCCTCCGTTGCCGACTGCTTCCACGGTCCACTGGCGAGCCAGCAACTGGTGGAGATAGCGGCGCATGTCGGCGTTGTCGTCCACGACAAGGATGCGCGCCGCCATCGCGGGCGAGACCGAGTCGGCGGGCTGCGCATCGAGTATCGCGTCCGCGCCCTCGCTGAGCGCGCCTTCGGGTAACCAGCGCAGCGCTTCTTCCAGGTAAGGTGCGGCGCCCAGTGCGGTCGAGCTGATCGTCTTGCCCGCTTCGATGCGCTCCTTCGGCAGGTGCGACGATCCAGTCGGAATGCGGACAGTAAAGGCGCTTCCCCGATCGATCTCACTGTCCACGGCAATCGTTCCCGCGTGGTATCTCACCAACTCCTTGACCAGTGCCAACCCGATGCCCGTGCCTTCATGGGTACGGCCCCGAGCATTGGGTACGCGATGAAAACGATCGAACACATGCGGTAACTGGTCGGCCGGAATGCCGATGCCGCTGTCGCGCACGACGAGTTCGACGTCAGCTCCCCGCCAGCGTAGCGCGACGGCAATCTCGCCATCGAAGGTGAACTTGAAAGCATTGGAGAGCAAGTTCAGAACGATCTTCTCCCACATCTCCCGGTCCACATAGACGGGCTCAGGAAGCGGTTCGCAATCCACGCTCAAGCGAAGGCCGGCTTTCTCGATCGCCGAGCGGAACACGCTGACCAGATCTTGGGTGAACGCAGCCAAATCCACCGGCTCATAGCTGGCCTCGATACGCCCCGCCTCGATGCGCGAGAAGTCGAGCAGCGTATTGACGAGCCGAAGCAGGCGCAACCCGTTGCGATGAACCGCTTCGAGATCGTCGCCTCGCAGGGCCTTCTCCGCGGAGGCGAGCGCATCCTCCATCGGCCCCAGCATCAAGGTGAGCGGTGTGCGGAATTCATGACTGACGTTGGAGAAAAACGTCGTCTTCGCGCGGTCGATTTGCGCAAGCGCTTCGACCCTCCGCCGCTCCGCTTCGTAGGCTTGCACCTCGGCGAAGGCGGTCGCGATCTGGCTCACGATCAGATCGAGGAATTGGCGATACTCCGCGTCGAGCGACCGATGCGGATTCAACGCGCAGACGAGCACTGCTGCCGCTCCCGCTTCGCCGGGCAAAATCACCGGCAGCGATATCGCCGCCCGCGGCGCTTGTTGCCACGCGCCAGTCGGCAGCTGCGCGAACCGCGCAGGCAGATCGTCGATGCATCGAGCTTCGGCAGTGAGATCATCCACGCGCCAAACTCGCCCATCGGCCTCATCGTTCAGAAAGGGCGGACTGGCGGGACCTCCTGGTTCGATACCGGCAGCCCCCGCCAACTGCAGCCCCTGGCTCGCCGCGTCGCGCAGGTAGAGCAAGGCGAACGGTATGTCGTAGGGATTGGCGGCTAGCACGTGGCAAATCGCCGCGGCGGTCGCGGTCAGCGAGTCGCTGCGACTGAGCGCGGCGAGATCGCGCAAGGTGCGAAGGCGCCGTTCACCAATGACCTTCGCGGTGGTCTCGATGACGGGGCAAAACACGCCGCCGACGCGACCCGATTCGTCATGGATGGGACTGTAGGAGAAGCTGAAGTAGCACTCCTCCGGATAGCCATTGCGCTCCAACAGCAGGAGCAGATCGGCCGCCGCCGTCGCCGTCCCGTTCGCCAAAACACGCTCGAGCATCGGCCCGATCACGTGCCAAATCTCCGGCCAGCACTCGCAACCCCGTTGTCCTAACGCATTCGGATGTTTCGTGCCGAGAATGGGGCGGTAGGCGTCGTTGTACAGCATGACGAGATCCGGCCCCCACCAGATCAGGATGGGAAAGGAACAATTCAGACAGGTACTGATCGAGGTGCGCAGACTCTGCGGCCAACTCTGCACGGGCCCCAGCAAGGTGTTCGACCATTCGAGCTTGCGGGTGGCCGCGCCCATCTCGCCGCCACCGGTGAGGAAGGGAAGCAGTTCCGTCGACGAGGCGTCGTTCGGTATGGAATTCACACGCTGCAACCTCCTTTGCGTCGAAGATGCAAACAGGAGCGCTCTGCTCGCTCGCCGCCGAGCAGCGTGACCGGCGGCTGTAGCCGAGATTGTGCGCTACGTGCTCCCTCATCGACAACGGCAAATTCACTCGAGCACGGGCGCGGCACGGCGGTTGCTGAAGGCCAGTCGGAACCTGCGCGCGAAACGGCGTGCTCCGCGCTGTAAGGGCATCGCGTCGCAGGTTCTGCTTTCCATGCCACAGGAATAGCGAGGGGCCAGTTGCAGGTCGCACAGGTGATTGGAATGGCAATCGCTGCGCGTCGGCCGTGCTCATAGCGCTCGTTCGGGCGGGCTGGTTTGCCATTGCTCACCAACTTCAGCTCGCTGCTCGATACGATCGTGGCTTCATCGTTCAATAAGTCCCCCGCCGCTACCGTGCAGGCGCGACCGGTTCGCGTCGAGCCGGCCGCACCGTCGCTCGATCCCAAAACAGCCATTCTGATCGGCATTGCCGCGATCCTCGCTTTGCACTTCGGCTATGAGATCTTCATGCCGTTCGCGCTGGCCCTGCTGCTCACCTTCGTGCTGGCTCCGCTGGTCAGACTGCTCGGCCGCGTTGGTCTTCCTCGGGTGCCCGCTGTCGTCGCCGTCGTGCTTCTCGCGATGCTGCTGCTCAGCGGCATCGGCGCGGTGGTAACAACGCAGATGATGGAGCTTGCCAGCAGCTTGCCGCGCTACGAATACAATCTGCGCAGCAAGATTCAGAACCTTCGCGCCCTGGAGACTGGAGACGGCGTCTTCTCGCGCGCACTGGACGTCTTCCGCCACCTCGAACGCGATTTGAGCGAGGCCGACCGGCGCAAATCGGCTGCGCCTACCGGCGTGCAGCCGCGCACACCGGAGGCCGATCCCATTCCGGTACGAGTGGTGGGTGACGCCGAGTCGCGCTGGGCAGCGATCGTGAGCATCGTCCAGCCGCTGTTGGCGCCACTGCTTACCGCCGGCATGGTGTTGGTCTTTACCATCTTCATGCTGATCGAGCGGGAAGATTTACGCGATCGGCTCATCCGCTTGGCCGGCACTGGCGATCTTTCCCGCACCACCGCCGCAATGGACGACGCCGCTACGCGAGTGAGCCGCTATCTGCTGATGCAGCTGGTCATCAATATCAGCTACGGCGTTCTCATCAGCATCGGACTGTGGCTCATCGGCATCCCCAATCCACCGCTATGGGGGTTGCTCTGCGCGGTGCTGCGCTTCATTCCGTACTTGGGACCCTTTCTCGGCGCGGCGTTGCCGATCTTGGTTTCGATCGCGGTCGATGCGGGATTTACACCTTTGCTGCTGACCATCGCCCTGTTCGTGGGCGTCGAGCTGTTCAGCAACAACGTCATGGAACCCTGGCTGTACGGCCAATCGACGGGACTCTCGCCGCTGGCGATTCTCGTCGCCGCGGTGTTCTGGACCACGCTCTGGGGGCCGGTCGGATTGATCCTCGCGACCCCGCTGACCGTGTGCTTCGTCGTACTCGGCCGGCATGTACCGCACCTGCAGTTTCTCGACGTTCTGCTCGGATCGGAGCCCGCGCTACCGGTCGAGGCACGCATTTACCAGCGATTGCTCGCCCGCGATCCGCAAGAGGCGATCGATCTGGCCATCGGCCAAGCGGAAGGGCGCAGCAGCGGGGAGCTGTATGCGGAGGTACTGCTCCCCGTGCTCTCGCTCGCCGAGGAGGATCGGCAACGCGGAGTGGTCGAACCCGAAGCGCTGCGCGTCATCGGCACTGCGGTAATCGACATCGTGGATGAGATGGCGGATCTCGATCAGAGCGAGCCTCAATCGGCAGAGCCCCCGGCTGCTGTCGATGCGTCTGCTCTATTGACCGGCGGAGACGGCGCGCAGCCGGCACCGGTCGTCATGGAGCGGGGGGCGGCCGACTTCGTTGCGCCTGAGCAGGCCGCGCGGCAAGCGCAAACAATACGTGTGATCGCCGCGCGCCACGAGCTGGACACGGCCGGCGCCGTCATGCTCGCGCACATGTTGAGTCGCAACGGCCTCGCCGCCACCGTGGTTCCACCGGGTGAGATCTCACCTCGCCACTTGGCCGGCCTGCAGCGTGATGCCGTGCGCGTCGTCCATCTTTGCTACATCGCACCATCGACGCTTCATCACGCGCACCGCACCGCTCGTCGTCTGCGCCGCCATTTTCGTAGCGGCACCCAGATTATCGTCAGCGTATGGAACGCCCGCCGCGAGCTCATGGCCACCGGCGTTCAATTGCAGGATGTCGACGGCGTCGCGACATCGTTGCAAGAATCCGTCGACCTCGTCCTCGCCCGCTTTCCCGAGCTGAAGGTCGAGAAGGGCAACGGCGAACGAACCGCAGACCTTGTGTTAACGACGCAAAGCACGCGTTGACTCGGTGACGGAAGTCATCGCTTCGCAGCAGACCTTCTTTCTCATTACTCGGTCCCGGAAGTCATCGCTTCACAGCAGACCTTCCTTCTCATCAAGCAGCGGTGGTTGAGCGGCGAGAAAGCTGTGCGCAATGACGCTGTCGTCCTTCCCCTCCTCATCGAGGAGGGGTGGCCCAAAGGGCCGGGGTGGTCGCCCGAAGGGCCGGGGTTGCCCGAAGGCCGCCACTGAATATGCATAGTGCCACCCCCCACCCCCCGAGCTTCACCCGTACCCCGCCTCATGCGGGGCGGGGAAGACACTTCGCGAGGCTGCGCCTCGCTACAACCCGCTCGCTAGGTTCTTCAACACCCAAGCTACACGCCCGGGCCGCGACGCCCTAGAGCGAAGAACACGATTGCCAAGATGAGGCCCACGACGAACAGGATCCACGCGATGTTCATGGCGGTTCCCGCGACACCCGTCAACCCTAGCAGACCCGCGATGATCGCGAGGACCAAGAACACGACCGCCCAGCTAAACATGTTCCCCTCCTTCAAACAGTGGATGAAGCGCCGGTCTCGCCCATCTGATGCTCGAGATCGCAGGCCAATGCCAACGGGCTGCAGGTTCAGGCGAGGACAGGCAATTCGCTATCGGCAAACGGCGTGCCGTGCGGCATTTCGGGCGGCGCTAAACTCCTCGCCATGCTCATGTTATGGCCGCGCGGCGAAGTCTTGGCTTCGCCGGCAGCACTGCTGCCAAGGCATCGCTTGATCGGGGTTCGGCTGCTGCATCGGAATATCCCTGACCGACCAGCCGCCTGCTGCATCGGAATATTCCTGACCGACCAGCCGCCTGCTGCATCCGAATACTCCTGACCGACCAGCCGGCTGATGCACTATTCCTGAACGGAGCGGTGAGATCGCATCGTGGTAGCGCCACGTCCACGAGGAGTTTTGCACACCCTGCTAAACGCCAGGGCCGCGACGGCGTACAGCGAAAAGCGCGACCGCCAGGGCGAGGGCCGCAACCAATAGAATCGAACCGATATGCATCGCGGTTGCCGCGATGCCCGTCAAGCCCAGCAGACCGGTGATGATGGCGAGGACGAACAACACGACCGCCCAGCTCCCCAACAACACCGCCCCCCAGCTAAACATCGTTTCCCTCGCTTAGCACGTAGAACGCTGCCGTCTTCGGCCCTCGAATCTCGAGGTGAAGCCTCCTTCGCAAGATACCCAAACCCGTGCAACCGTCATACCCGCCCGTTCTCAGATTACCGTCTTATTGTGCTCAGCTCGGTCAGCATGCCCATCAGCACCATTGGGTCCACTGGCTTGACCAAGTGCTGGTCGAAGCCTGCCTCGCTCGACTTCCTTCTATCTTCCTCCAGGCCCCAGCCGGTGACCGCAATGACGATCGTATTCTTTCCCCAGGGCTGCGCGCGAATACGACGGCAAGCTTCGTAGCCGTTCAGCTTGGGCAAGCCGATGTCGAGCAGCACGACGTCCGGGAGGAATTCACTTGCGGCGCGCACCGCCTCTTCACCGTCGCCGGCGGTGCGCACGTAGTTGCCCATGTTCTCGAGCAGCATCGCCAAGCTCGCGGCGGCGTCGATATTGTCGTCGACGACCAAGATGCGCAGTTTGGAGAACGCGTTCTCGGTTGCGGCGGTCCGATCCATGTTCGGCGCCGGTCGCGCTTGAGCGGCGAGCGGCAGCCGCACCACGAACCGGCTGCCGCGGCGCGACCCCTCGCTCTGCACCTCAACGGAGCCGCCGTGCATCTGCACCAGCCGCTTCACCAGCCACAAGCCGATGCCCAACCCGCCCTGGGCGCGCGACAATGTTCCTTCGACTTGCGAGAACATTTCGAATAGGCCATGCAGCTTGTCAGCGGGAATGCCGATGCCGTTGTCCTGCACCGTCACCACCGCTTCGTTACCCTGCTCCTGCGCGGTCAGCTCGATGCACCCGCCGCGGTCGGTGTACTTGGCGGCATTGCTGAGTAGATTCAGAAAGACTTGCGCCAAGCGGGTCGCATCGGCATCTACGACGACAACGTGCGCAGGCAGCGCGACGTCGAGTCGGTGACCCATCTGTTCGACGAGCGGACGGCTCGTCTCGATCGCGCTGGCGAGCACCCCGGCCAGCTCGATCGGCTGCCGCCTCAGCTCGATCTTGCCCCGGCTGATGCGGCTCACGTCCAGCAAGTCATCCACGAGCCGCACCATCTGCTCCACCTGTCGCTCGATCACCGAGCGCGCCTGCTCAAGCGTCTCGGGCTTTGCCTGCGCGACGCGCATCAACTGCAAGGCGGTCCGAATCGGCGCAAGCGGATTGCGCAACTCGTGCGCGAGCGTCGCCAAAAACTCGTCCTTGCGTCGATCGGTCTCGCGCAGCTTGTCGACCAACCGTAGTCGCTCGTAGGCCACGGCGACATGCTGGCAGATCGTCTCCAACAACGTCAGCTCATCGGCATCGAACGCCTCCTTGGTTCGACTGGCGAAGGACAGCGTCCCGAGCAGCAGCTTTCCCGACATCAGCGGATAGGCCGCATAGCTGCGCGCGCCGAGCGACTTAGCGGCTCGGGCTTGGGGGTCATCGGACTGCTGGACTTGGTTCACGACGATGGCGCCCCGATAGAGCGCCGCGCCGCCGCACAGCGCCTCGCCGAAGTGCAGGGCGAGAGGCGCCGACTCTGTTGCGATGCCGATGCAAGAGATCAGCTGCACGCCTTCGCCGCTGTCCTTCACGCCGTAGTGCAGGCAAATGTCCATTCCGAGCGGGGGACCGATCTTGGCGAACAACGCACGAATCATCGTGTCCGGGTCCGCCGTATGCAGGACGATTGCAGCCGCCCCGGAGAGCAGCTGCAGCCGTTGCTCGGCGTGCTTGCGCTCGGTAATGTCCTCCGTAGCGATGAGGATGCCGCCGATGTCGCCGCCCGCCGTGCGCCAAGGATAGATATCCCACTTGATCCACTGGATCGAGCCGTCGCCGCGGTCGAAGCGCTCGCCGTCCGATCGAAGCGCCTCGCCCGCCAGTCCCCGGCGGTGCGCCGCCTTCCAGTCCTCCGGGATCTCGGGGAATACGGCGTAGTGCGAGCGGCCGAGCAGGTCGATATCGCCGAGCCCATAGTCGCGTTTCCACCGTTGGCTCGCCGCCAAGTAATGCATGTTGCGGTCGAACATCGCGATCGCCGCCGGCGCGTTTTCGATGAACAACCGCAGCTGGCCCTCGCGCTCTTGCAAATCCGCGGTTCGCGACGCGACGCGTGCTTCCAGCTCGCTGTTGACCGCCGTCAGCTTGCGCAAGACTTGTCGATGTTGCTCGGACAGTGCAGCGACCAGCAAGGTGGAAATCGCAGATACCCCCAGGAAGGTCTGCAGCATGACGATCTTTTCCTGCAGCACATTGGGTTGACCGGAGAATTCACCCGCACCTACCGCAGTGAAGATCGCGCCGATCAAGGTGGTCAGGGCCAATGCAGCGGCCGCGCCTTTCAGCTGGAAGCGGACCGCTGCCCACAGCAACACGGGCAGGGCTACATAGACGGTAGGCAAGTAGCCCATCAAAGAGAGCGCAGTGGCGCTGGTCAGGATGAGCACGAGCGCAGCGATCTCCATCAAGCGCTGGAGCGAAATTCCCCCGCGCTCGCGCCAGGCCTGTACCGTGACCAGCGTCAAGGGCGTGGAAACCAGCAGACCTGTTCCGTCCCCAAGCCAAACCAAAGGCCATGCGACCACGAACGGATGTTTGCCAAGGATCGCATCGGTGAGCGCGATGCCCGTCGCGCCCACGATCGGCGCGACCATCGCACCCAGTCCGACAAACGCCGCAACCTCCCGGAGCGACTCGAGCCGCAGCGGCTTCGACGTGAAGCGCTCGATGAGCCACGCCGCAGTCAACGCCTCGAGGACGTTGGCGCCGTAATAGACCAACGCAATGAGGGTCGGGTTGTGGAACCAAACGACGTTGCAAGTCAGCTCGGCAAGACCGCCCGCCAGCACGTACCAAGGCCACCGCCCCCTCGCATTCAACAACAGCGTCGCGACGAAGATTCCCGCAGGCGGCCAGAACGTGATCCCGATGCCGGGTATGAGCGCCAGCCCTTGGCCAAAACCACCGGCAAGAACGTAGGCGGCATAGAACAACGCCAGGTAAAAGAGGCCCGGGCGTTGTCGGTACTCAGTGGACCAGCCGCTCATGCCTCGATTCCTCGGTGCGCTGCTTACCCGCGGGCTCTCCGTCCCGTCATGCCATTTGAAAGAGAAGAGCGCCGCTGCTCAGCCGCTCGAGGCGCCGAGCCGACCTGGCAGCGCGATCGCGACGTACAACTGATCGGGCTCGACCGGCTTGGTCAGGTGGTGATCGAAGCCGGCCTCTTTCGCCCGCGTTTTGTCTTCCGGGCGTCCGTAGCCGGTCAACGCGATGTAGAGCGCATCACGAGTATCCGGCAGTGCACGCAGCCGGCGCGCCAGCTCGAAACCGTTCATTCCGGGCAAGCCGATATCGAGCAGGCAGACCTCCGGTTTGAACGCCGCGACGCTCGCCAGCGCGGCCTCGGCGTCGGCTGCACAGTGCACGGTGTGGCCTTCCAACTCCAGCAGCACCCGCATGCTCTCCGCGGCGTCTGCGTTGTCGTCGACCAGCAGCACACGCTTGGGAACGACCGCCGGCACCGCTGCAACGGCTGGGGTGTCCGATATCGGCCCGTGGGCGAGCGGTAAGCGGACCGTGAAGGTGCTGCCGACACCCACCTGGCTTTGCGCCTCGACACTGCCGCCGTGCAAAGTCACCAGGCTCTTGACCAGCGAAAGGCCGATGCCCAGGCCGCCTTGTGCGCGATCGAGAGAACGATCGGCCTGGGTGAATAGGTCGAAGACGCGCGGCAGCAACTCAGCTGGAATGCCGGTGCCGGTGTCCTGCACGCGAAGAACGACTTCTTCACTTTCAGGGGCGGCAGAGACGGTGATCGATCCACCGGCTTCCGTGTATTTCGCTGCGTTATTGAGCAGGTTGCTCACCACTTGCGCCAAGCGGGTCGCATCGCCATCGACCCAGAGCACGCCGGACGGTGGCAAGGTGATGGTCAGCGCATGACGCTTGGCATCGATAAAGGGCATGGCAAGCTCGACCGCTCGGCGCACGACCCGTTCCAAGTCCACTACTTCTTTCTTGAGGAGAACCTTGCCTTGTGTCACGCGCGATACATCGAGCAAGTCATCGACGAGGCGAGTCAGATGCGTGACCTGGCGCGCGATGATGTCGCGCATCTTGTCGATGTTCGGTTCCCCGGTACGCACGATGCGCAAATATTGAACGGCGTTGCGGATGGGCGCGAGCGGGTTGCGCAGCTCGTGCGCGAGCATGGCGAGAAACTCGTCCTTGCGCTGATCGGCAATCTTCAACTCCTTGGTCAGCTCTCGAAGCGATTCTTCCGCGCGCTTGCGCTCGGTGATGTTCTGCAAAATGGCAACACCGTAACTGGGACGGCCATTTGCGCCGCGAACGAGCGAACCGGTCAGATGCGCCCATGTGACGCGACCGTCCTTGCGAACGAAGCGCTTGTCCATTTCATAGGTATCGTACTTGCCCGCCTTGAGCCCCTCCCACAGCTCGAGGTTGCGAGCCAAGTCATCGGGGTGCGTGATCGACTGGAACTTGCCGCCGTGCAGTTCCTCACGGCTATAGCCGGTCAGCCGGCAATAGCCGTCATTGATGCGTAGCAGCGTGCCGTCGAGAGCAGTCTCCGAAATTCCCACGGCGGCGGTCTCGAACGTAGCGCGATAACGGGCCTCGCTTTCGCGCAAGCTCTCATGCGACGCGCGCAACTCGCGCAGCAGCCGCGTCCGCTCGAGCGTGGCAGCGACCTGATCGCAGATGGCTTGAATCATCTGCAGCTCGCCTTCTCGAAAGTGCGTGCGCCGGCGTGAAATAAAGGCGAGCGTGCCGAGCAGTTCGCCCTGCACGAGCAACGGGAAGCCCGCGTAGCTCTTCGCTCCCGCCGCCGCGAGGACCTCCGATCCCGGCTGCCCGCTGCTGGGCAAATCCTCGACGATCAGGCGAGCGCGCGATTCGGCCACACGCCCGCACAACAGCTCGCCGAAACGCATGGTTGCGAAGAAGCGGCGCTCCTCCTCGGTGATACCGCCAAAAACAGTCAGCCGCAGCGTGCTGGGCTCTTCGCTAAGCCGGTAGTAATAGAACATCTCCATGCCGACCAGCTGCCCGATCTCTTGGAAGACGATCTTGAGCAGCTCATGCTCGGACTGCCCACCCAGCAACAACAGTTGTGAAGTGCGCGCGAGCAGTGCAAGCTGATGATTGCGCTCCGTTAAGGATTCCGATACCGACCGGTGCATGGACTCCGAGCTGCGCAGCGCCTCTTGCGCTTCATGCAGCGCCTCGACATCGACCGCAGTACCGAACCACTCGGTGATCTCGCCTGCATCGTTGCGAACCGGCGTTCCCTGACAGAGAAAGCGGCGGTAAGCGCCGTCATGGCGGCGAAAGCGATAGACGGCTTCGTAGTGCGTTCCCGTAACAACGGCCTTCCTCCAGGTCGAAGCGGCGCGTTCTCGGTCACCAGGATGTATCGTTTGCAACCAGCCCTCGCCGAGCAGCTGCTCCGCGTTCATCCCCGCATAGTGCTGGTAGCGCTCGTTGGTGAAGGTGTTGTTTCCCCTGGCATCGGTGACGAACACAACGGCCGGTACAGCGTTGGCCACGGTGCGGAACCAGGCTTCGCTCGCTCGCAGCTGGTCTTCGGTGCGCTCGAGCCCGGTGATGTCGGTGATTTGCACCAGCACGGCCGGACGTCCTCGATATCCCCCCGGCAGCACCTGCCCCTGTGTCTCGACCCATAGTTCCTCGCCGCTCTTCTTGCGATGCCGGAACTTGGCGCCGATGCGCTCGCCCGCCCGCACGCGCTGGTGGTAGGCGAGGAGGAAAGGCACTTCCTCGGGCGGACGAATGTCCTGCAGGCGCATGCGCAGAAATTCCTCTTTGCTATAGCCGTACAAGGCAACGGCCGCCGGATTGACGTCGAGAAACGCGAGGCTGTCCATGTCGAACACCCAGGCGGGATGCGGGCTCGACTCGTACAGCAAACGCAACCGCTCTTCGTTCTCGCGCAGCTTCCCCTCGGCCTGCATGCGCTCGCTGATGTCCCAGTCGGCGCCAACCATGCGTACGGGCACGCCCTCGCGATCACGAAAGACCTTGCCGCGCACGCTGCTCCAGCGCGTCGAGCCGTCGCTGCGCACCATGCGGAACTCGCACACGTAGTCGCTGCCCGTTTGCAGCGCGGACTGCACAGCGACTTCGACGTGAGCGCGATCGTCGGGGTGAACATGGGCGAGGAAGGCGTGATAAGTACCCGCGAAACTTCCGGGCGGCAGCCCCAGCAGCGCTTCAAGGTTCTCCGACCACGCCACATGGTCGTGCTCGATGTCCCAATCGAAAGTGGCGACGTTGGCCACCTCCGTGGCCAACTTGTAGGCGGCGTTGCGCGCTACGAATTGTTCGGCCGCCGACGCTTGGCGCGTACGCTCGAGCCGCAGCGCCCCCTCCGTCTCGATGCCCGTCGCCAGGTCGCGTAAAACTTCTACATCATCCGGCGGCCACGGCCGGGGATACCGATCCGCGACGCACAGAGCGCCGATGCGATAGCCGTCCAAAAGGACAGGCACTCCGGCGTAGGCAACCAAGCGGTCGGCAACGGGGGCAATACTGCCTTCAGCTACGTGCTCGACGCAGTACGCGTTTCTGCTCTCGACGACACGTCTGCAAAATGTGCAGAGCTGTTCGCGCCATAGGTGTTCGGAATGTTCGCCATCCGCCCAACTTGCGCTCTTCACCCAGCCGTTTTGGCCATCGAGCACGGTCAGAAAGGCGGCGGTGCACTGCAGTACGCGTTGAGCGAGACGCGTGAAGCGGTCGAACGCCTCGTCGGCCGCCTCATTCAGTAGTCCGCTCGAAGCGATCGCGGCAGAGCGCACGGCCGAGGTACGCGAAACCTCGACCTCGCCCTGGGCGGGTGCGTTGCTCATCGGTCTCCCCTATCGTTTCAATTGCGGGACAGCTAGCGCGGTCGTCCCGCGTCCGTTCTTGGTTGTGTGATGGACAAGCACTCGCGTATGAAAGACGAATTTTCCCCCAGACGCCGCGACGGTCAAGTGGTCACCTATACAGCTCGAACGGCTTGGGCAGGGGCAGGCGGTGGGAAGTTCGTCCTTCTATTTACTCCGACCTCGTTCCCGATCGATCTTCTCTTCGACACCTATGTTCGGTAGGTAACAAACCGAGTAGCATCTCGCGATCCGATGCGCCACGTCCGCGATGCATGCGTCGTAGCGCTCGTATTATCTACATGGGCTAGACTGGAAACAATGCGACCCGATCATCCTCGACCTCCGCTAGACCACGCGACGCGTGAACGAGGCATCGACCATGGGCACTCGTGAAGAAGCGAAGATTTCTTCCCCCCTCATCCAACGCTTCCCTAAACTCAGCCAAGACGATAGTGGTTGCCCATACGACCGCAGCGACGCCAATAGAAGATCTCGCGCGCCACACGCGACTCGCGCGACGCTTGCTCGATGCCTCCGCCGCTGTCGTCGCATTGCGCGCTCAGGAGACTGTCACGTTCAACAGCGTCTCCCTTGCGCCGGGCACTGCCTCGCTGCCCCCTGCAGCCATCGCCGATCGGCTGTTTGCATCGACCATGGCGCAACCCGAGCCGCTGGTCCTCGCCGATGCTCGCCTCGACGTTCGATTCAACGAACATCCGACCGTACGCGACGGCAGGCTCATCGCTTATGTGGGTGCGCCGCTGTACGTCAACGGGAAGGCCGCCGGCATCTTCTGCGCGATCGACGACAAGCCGCGCACGTGGAGCGAAGACGATCTAGAGGTCTTGCAGGTGACGACGGCTGCGATCGCCGCCGAGCTGACGCTGCGCGAACATTCAGCGCCCGAAGCGAAGGCCGGAGAGCCGCGCGAGATCGAGCTCCAGCTCGAGTCTCTGTTCAACGTCAGCAGCGTGGGCATGGCACTGCTCGATCCCTCGAACCGCCGCTTCACGCGCGTCAACCAAGCCTTCTGTGACATCACCGGCTACAGCGAAGCAGAATTGATGGGCGCGGCTGTCGATCAGCTCAACCATCCGGCCGAGCGCGAAATCAACCATCGCCTGTATAGCCGGCTCGCTCACGGCGACAGCGCCTACGAGATCGAGAAGCGTTATGTCAGAAAAGACGGCAAGATCGTGTGGGTGCACGCGACCGGGAATGTCATTCGCGATTCGCAGGGTCGCGCCTCGCGTGCACTTGCGGTGATCCAAGACATCACCGCGCGCAAGCGTGCCGAAGAGATCCTGCGCGCCAGCGAAGCGCAACTGCGCCTGATCACCGAAACGCTGCCGGTGTACGTCATGCGTTGCGACACGCAGTTGCGCTATCTGTTCGTCAACGCGGCCTATGCTGAGCGTTTTGGTCTGAAGCCCGAAGACGTGATCGGCAAGCGAATCCCCGACGTGCTGGGTGCGCCGGTGTACGAGGTGACCAAGCCTTACTTGGATCGACTCCTGGCAGGCGAGGCCGTGCAATACGAGACCACCATTCCCTACACCGGTTTGGGGCGGCGCTTCATGCGATCGGCTGGAGTGCCCGACCTAGACGAGGCCGGGAAAGTGCGCGGCTTCATTGGCGTGCTGATCGATCTCACCGATCGCAAATTGGCTGAGGATACGCTCAAGGAAGCGGACCGCCGGAAGAACGAGTTTCTGGCCATGCTCGCTCACGAACTGCGCAATCCGTTGGCCCCGCTGCGCAATGCGGCGGCACTGATCGAGCATCTCAACGAGGTCGAGCCGTCGGTGCGAGTGCTGACTCAAATGATCGAGCGGCAGGTCAAGCACATGGCACGGCTGGTGGACGATCTGCTCGACGTGGCTCGTGTCACGCAAGGCAAGATCACCCTCAAGAAGGAAACGCTCGATCTCGAATCAGCGATCCGCACCGGCATCGAGCTGGCCCGTCCTTTGATCGACGCCAAGAACCACCGGTTGAAGGTGTCGTTACTCATCGCCCCCGTCCTGATCTCCGGTGACGCAACGCGACTCTCGCAAGTCGTCGGTAACTTGCTGAACAACGCAGCAAAGTACACGCCGCACGGGGGAGAGATCCGTATCGAGGTCGAGCGCATCGACGACGAAGTCGCCATCCACGTGCGTGACAACGGCGTTGGCATCGATCCCGCGCTGCTGCCTCGCGTGTTCGAGTTGTTTACCCAAGGTGACCGCTCGTTGGATCGTTCACAAGGAGGGCTGGGCATTGGCCTCGCGTTGGTCAAGAGTTTGGTCGAATTGCACGGTGGCCGCGTCACCGCGACGAGCACCGGCTCAGGTCAGGGCAGCCAATTCAGCGTCTATCTGCCGCTCGCTGTCGAGGTTTCCGGGCGAGAGCGGGCATCCGACAGCTATGCTGCCAGCCAACCGCTTCGCATCCTCGTGGTCGACGACAACGTCGATTCAACCGATAGCTTGCGGATGCTGCTGGAGATGAGTGGACACCAGGTGCGATGCGCGTACGACGGCCCCGTCGCACTCCAAACGGCATCGTTCTTCAACCCCGATGTCATCCTGCTCGATTTGGGATTGCCCGGGATGCACGGCTATGAGGTCGCGCGCCGGCTGCGCGCGATGGACAGCACGCGCCACCCTCATCTCATCGCACTGACCGGTTACGGCAGCAGCGAGGACGAACAGCGATCCCTGGAGGCCGGGTTCGAGCACCACCTGGTGAAGCCGCTCGATTGTCAGACTCTCAACTCGATCCTCGCGGCGTTGGATCGCACTCGGGCGAAGCTTGGTAGCGCAACGGTCATCACGCGTTGAGCGGCCGCTTCGTCACTTCCTCTCAGCCAGCCGCCATCTAGGCCTCTTTCATCACGCGCTCGTATCGCACTTCCACGCGATAGTTCATCTGCAATTGGCACTGCGTAGGGCCGATCTCCAACTGCTTGATCGTGCCACAGCACACGATCGTGCCGCTGGCGCACGTGCCGCCGGAGCGAAGCAAACGAAGGACGATCGGTTCGATTTCGAAGCCGCCTTCCAGACACAAGGTCCTTGGGCAAGGCACGCCTAGGAAAGCTTTCGCGGGTGGGCCGAAACTGTGCAGAGTGGGGGAGTAGGTGCCAAGCGCAAGCGGATCGATGAACTGCATCTCCACGATCAATTGCTCGATCTGCGGATAGCGATCCTTCAGCATCAACGCTTCCGCGTACCTTCGGCGCCACGCGTCGTGTTGACGGCGGAACGCGTCGCCTTCGGTTCCATTCTTACTGCGCGAGCTCAATTTAATCATTTCGCATCAACTTATTCAGACGGGGCCCCACGTCCCGCCGCAACCGGGGGCGCAGAATTGTCATTGGCATAGGCAACTGCCCTAACGGCGAGGTGGCGATGGAGGACGCTCGAGACGGAAGAACCGCGGGCGCGTCACACCGAGCGCGTCATCGCTGCCGATAGCGGGGCGAGGAGAAGATCGACGGGGTGGGAGAGGAGTGCGCGGCAAAATGGGAAAGCCAGTCGGGCTCGAATCGCAGGATGTGGGGCCGTTGCATGTCGATCGAGTCAGGCGCCGCCGTTTCGAACGTGAGGGTGAAGCCGTCGGTAAATGCTTGCGCCGATTTCCCATACGGTGCGCGCGATTGTTTCATATCGATACTCCAGTCGTTCCCTTTGAATAAGCAAACAAGCAGGGCCGTCGGAATGTCTTCCTGTCGCCATCGTTAGGGAGGCGAGCCGCTGCCATATTCGTCGAATCGCTTGGGACGACGCGATCATCCTGCGCGGGCGCAAACGGTCCAAGCATCGAGCCTGCGCCAAATCTTGCGGAAACACAAGGTATTTCGCGGCGCGGCGCGTGGTGCTGGCCATGCGCGAATCAACCGACGGGCCGGCGCGCTACGTCTCGATGCCAGACCGCAGTTTCTATTTCTTCTGCTCCTCGTCTCGGCCCTCTTGGTCTTGCTTCTCCTCGTGTTTCAGATCCTGGTTTTCCAGATCCTGGGGCCGAGCCGAGCTTCCGAACCGGCCGTACTTGTTCATGATTCCGATGCCCTGATACTCGCGCCCCGGATTGGCGTCGGGCACGTCCTGCGGCCGCTGCTCGGACGTAGCGCCGCCGGACCTGGCGCCACCGGACCTGGCGCCACCCGATCTAGCGCCACCGGACCTGGCGCCACCGGATCTAGCGCCACCGGGCTGTGCGCCTTCTGCCTGTACATCGTCCGGATGCCGCGGCTCGTGACGTCCTTGTGCTTGATGCTGCTGGCGATCTTCTTTCCCTTTGCTCGTGTCCATAGCTTAACCTCACTTTGTGTAGCTGTATATTTTTACAGCACTCCATGTGCCGTGGACGGACGGCGCCGGTGACGAACGCTGGGAGGCGAGGCTTGTCAGCGAGGTGACGTATCTGCACGGCGTGAGTGCTCGATCGCCGCCCGCGAAGCCGTGGAATAGCGATGTTGCGTCGGGCACCTAATCGGTAGCGCGTCCGCGCGTCAACTCTGCGCCCACTGCCGGTCCGCACCGGTGCTCAGCAACGCTTCGATCTCGCGCTCGGCGGCGATCCAGTCCTCGACGTCGCCGCCCGGCGCGAAGCCGCGGCGCTCGGCGAGAAAATACGCGGCTACGGCAATCATCTCGCGACGCTCACTGTTCGTGCCACCCAGTGCGCTTTCGCCCGGCGTGTTGGAATCGGACTGCTCCGCCGCACCTCGTGCAGCAAGAAGCCGGTATCCCCGCTGCAGCACCTCAATGGGCGCGCCACGCAGCACCTCGTAGGCGAGCACAAAGTGTTCTGCGCTCACGATGCTCATTGCTTTCTGCATCCCGAATCCTCCGGACAGTAGGATCGACTCACGCGGGTGCCGCACGTCGCGTTCCCGCTTCCGCCGCGGGCCGACGATCCGCGCTGCGCATCACCATCCTCCCGGCGAGGGCTACTATCCTGGCGAGCGCTACTCGAGTCAGGATGAGCGCTGGAACGCGCTCGGAGAAATGGACTGGCGCGATCGACGCTGACAAGATCAACTAGGGAACGCCCGACGGCGCCGGAGTTGACCGGCGCCGATGGCGGTTGCCGAGCGCGAGTCGCGTCCACAAGCGGGCTCAGGCGTTAAAGTGATGCGAGACTGACTTTGCTCTGCACGGACCGATACCGTGAGCGCGAAAATTTCCTTCCCACCCACCTAGCTTGCTATAACCCGACAATCTCGAAGGCGTTGCCTTTGTCTCGCCGACACCAGCAGCTCGATGCGCTTACAAAGCCCGCGCCTAAAGGGGTGCGCGTGATCGCTGTCGTCGAAGCGGCAAAGGGACTCCTCGTCATCGTCGCAGGCTTCGGCCTGCTCGCTCTGCTCCACCGCGACGCACAGACACTCGCCGACGAACTGGTGCGACACTTTCACCTCAACCCGGCCAGTCGATATCCACGCATCTTCTTGTTGCTGGCCGCGCAGGTCACGCACAGCGAAGTGTGGCTGCTCGCTTTGGCTGCCGCCGCCTATGCAGCCATTCGACTGGTCGAGGCGTATGGGTTATGGTTCGATCGAACATGGGCAAACTGGCTCGGCGCATTATCGGGTGGCATTTACGTGCCGATCGAAGTCTACGAGTTCGCTGAGCGGCGCACGCCGACGGGATTCGTCGTGCTCGCAGTGAACGTCATCGTGGTCGCTTACCTCGGATATCGTCTATGGCGGAAAAGTTACCGGTCATCGTTCGCCTCCGGGCGCTACAACGACTGATCTTGAGCGTAGCGGCCGCCTGCGTCGCGTTCTTCGTTCTGCCTGCCACCCTCGGACATCGGTCCCGCCTGCTCGTCACCTGGAATGTCGGCGCGTGGGTCTATCTCATCCTTGCCGGGATGACCGTGGCACGGGCGGACGCGGCGATGACACGCGCGCGCACCCAGGCCTATGATCAGAGCGGCTACGTCATCTTTATCCTGGTCGTTGCCAGTGCCGCCGCCAGCTTCGTTGCGATCGGCTTTCTGATCGGTGACATCAAAGGATTGAGCATGTGGGCGCGCGCGCGCCACCTCATGCTGTCGGTATTGGCGCTGATCTCCTCTTGGCTTCTCATCCATACCGTATTCGCGTTCCATTATGCAAGGCGCTACTATGCATCGCGCCGACGCCAAGGCAACTCGGAGAAGGGCGGGCTCTCCTTCCCAGGCGAACGAGAGCCCGATTACCTTGACTTCATGTACTACTCGTTCGTCGTCGGCATGACCTCGCAAGTGTCCGACGTGACCACGGCAAGTCGGTCTATGCGCACACTTACCTTGATCCACGCGATCCTCTCGTTCATCTTCAACATTGCCATCCTTGCGATGAGCATCAACATCATCGCGAGCGTGATTTGATCTTCGCAATTGGTGTTTGATCCCGTCGAACGGCCAGTGCACGCCGAGGTAGACGCGGCTTACCGAATTGTCGTAATGGCTTTCCACAGGCTGTCGTTGCCAAGCGTGATGTGGGAAGAGGGGCCAGGCTCCGGAAAAGGGGCCAGGCTCGTTTTTTCCGATTCGGGAGAAGGGGGAAAAGGGGTCAGGCTCGTTCTTTTCGATTCGTTCGCAGCCATGTGTTGAAAGAAAAGCGCTGGGAAAGGGGCCAGGCTCGTTCTAGGGTCGCTCAGACCGGCAGCTCGCCTTGATCCTTACGCTCGCCTTCCTTTTCGCCCGTCTTTGTCCGCGGTCGACCTCGAGGTCTGGCCTCGCGTCGTTCCCCGGTTATGCGCTCAATCTTGGCGTGGAAGCGCGCGTTCCCAATCGGCCGGCTCTGATGAAGAGCAAGCCTCAAATCCGTCACCACCTGGTCGTGCATGGCTTGGCGGAACAATGCTCGGTATGCACCAAGTCGCTCCGACTCGTTCGCGCCCAATTGGCTGTAGACAGTGTGCGGGGTCAGCAGCGTAGAACTTTGCCCAAGCGCGTTACTGCGGTAGCTCGTCCACCGGTAAAGCGCCGGCTCATCCACCATCGCCGCTCGCACTGGATTGAGCTCGATGTAACGCATGCAAGTCAACAAGTATGTTTCAGCTTGGATAAGCGAGGACCTGTAGCGGCCGTCCCACAGCGTTCCGCTGCGCTGGTAGGTCTTGTTGATGTACTGCACGTAGCGCCGACCCAAGGAGATGAGCAGCTTGGGGACGCTCTGTGCGCAGCTCGGTGTGATGAGCAAATGAACGTGATTGGTCATCAGCGCATAGGCGTGCAACAAGGTCTCGGTTTCGAGAAGTGCTTCGGAGAGCCAGTCGAGGTAAATGAGGTAGTCCTTCTCGCGAAAAAAGCAGGCAGCGCGGTTGTGGCCGCGCTGGACGATGTGCAGCGGCACGCCGTCGAGGTGAACGCGTGGGCGACGTGGCACGAGTTCACCGCCGCGACAAGGAGATCGGCACGCAAGCAGTTTCTGCCGATTCATCGACGGCTGCGCGACTCTCAAGCGCTCTCGCTCCATCCGCCCGAACTCGAAACTCGTTACCACATGGGCGATTCTCCTCCATGGTCTTTCCCCCTATTCCGCTCTCTGCCTTCTTTCGCTCAGATGACACACATCAGTTATGCTTTTGGCATTCATTCTGCCTCGCTCATAGTAAAAGTGCAACGGGCGCATACGAGCGACCTCCTTTCGTCTAAGAAGGAAAAAGAAAAAAGGGGCCAGGCTCCTTTTTTCCAATTCGTTCGAGAAGGGGAAAAGGGGTCAGGCTCGTTTTTTCCGATTCGGGAGCGTAGGACAAACGCAAATTCGCGGCTGCGCCGCGGCGCTATGATCTACTCCTCTGACTCCGGTCCGCTAATGTATGGCCCGTTAGATAATCGAGCCTGACCCCTTTTCTCCGGCAATCATCTGTTAAGTCCATTGGAATGGCCCGCGGCGAGATCTCGCACGGGAATGACGAGCTGTGTCTGCGTGACGACTGCGCACAGCTTTCCAGTGTCGGACTTGATCAGCGTCTGCCATACCATCGTCGTCCGGCCGCGATGAAACGGCGTGGCCTCGCCGAGAACCGTCGAGCCTAAGGATGCGGCTCGGATAAATTTCGTGGTAGAGTCGATGGTGGTCGTACGCGCTCCTTCAGGGAGGTTTTGCAGCGTGCCGATCGCACCTAGCGTGTCGGCGAACGCCATGATCGCACCGCCGTGAAGCGTATCGCCGATCGTGCAAAGATCAGCACGTACTTTCATTGTCGCCACGACGCGCTCTGGGCTCACCTCCTGCAACTGGATGCCCATGAGACCGGGAAAGCGCGTCGACCACGAGGTCTGCAAAGATTCGAGATTGTCCATATCGTCTTCTCCGGAAAGATTTCTCTTCGTCGGTTCTCGCAATCGCGTGAACGAAGGCCAAGACGTCATGATCGCGCAGGTTCCGGCGCGGTGGGCAACACAAGTGCCTATTGAGGATTCACTACATGCCTGGCAAAGCCACACCACCCCCGGCCTGCGGCCAACCCCTCCTCATGAGAGGAGGGGAAAACGACTGCGAGGTCGAGATCCCCTCCTCTTAAGAGGAGGAGAAAACGACTGCGAGGTCGGGATGCTCTTCCCCTCCTTTTTTCAAGGAGGAGTGTCGGCGAAGCCGACGGGGGTGGTTGGTGCGGATTTACCCCCACACCACCCCCGGCCTGCGGCCGACCCCTCCTCTCGAGAGGAGGGGGAGGAACAACTCCGACCCCTCTTCTCATGAGAGGAGAGGGAGGAACAACTCCGACCCCTCTTCTCATGAGAAGAGAGGGAGGAACAACTCCCCCCTCCTCATGAGAGGAGGGAACACCTCCCCTTTGCCTTTCACCAACGGCAATGTCATCCACTTACTGATTAGCGAGGAACCTGCTGAGGTTGCTCGCTAATCAAGTCCCCTTATGAAAACCTCAATAAGCGGAGGACGCTGCAGCAACAAGATCTGCCTCGGTCGGCAGTAGTGATCGTCACGGCCGTCGCGCGCTCGTAACTGCTGCGCGTTGAGCGCCGCCACGTGATCCCCGAGACCCCGAAGAGGTCCGGCTGCTCGGACCACGGCGCGCTCTCGGTGGACGCACACCTGCCACGTTCCCTTTGTCCACCTTCCCTCGCTGCAGGTACGACTGGTAGAGCAACTCGAAGATGCGCGCCGCCTCCTCGACGAGCGCGTCGTCGTCGCTGAACATCTGGCACGCACCCTTGAGCAGCGCCTCGACCCCCGCGGCCTCGCCCACCGGAATACCACCGACGTCGAGGTAATGGATGAGTCCTCCCACGGCACGCAGGGCGCGATCCTCGTGCAGGCCGAAGCTGTCCACCAGCACTTCGAACGTGACCTTGCCGTCCAGATGCGTGAACGTCGCGCCGTCGAAATCGAAGCCCAGCGCGCGGTTGGGGCAGTCCTTCGGACTCTTCAACCACACGAAGCGTGCGCGCGGGTCGATGAAGCGCCGGATCAACCAGGCGCTCGCCAATCGATCATGCGCTATGACGCCGGCAGCGTCCCGGTCGCTCAGCTCATTTTGTCGAGTCCGAGCCGTACGCCCGGCGAGATGCAAGACATCGCGCTGAACCGCGTGCGGCCCATTTTCGCCACGCTGCCCGGCGTGTCGGCACCGCCGCCGTTCGGCGGGAATCAGCGCACCCTTGTCGTTCACGCCGACCCGCGGCGCCTGCGTCAGTACGGTATCGCGCCCGAGGAAGTGGTCGCAGCGGTGAACCAGGCCACGACGGTACTGCCGGCGGGCAACGTGCGCACTTCCGATCTGCTGCGCATCACCACCAGCAACACGGCGCTCGGTGGCAATATCCAAGAGCTGCTCGACACGCCGCTGCGGGTCACGCCCGGCGCGAGCGTGTATCTGCGCGACGTGGCGACGCTATCGGACAGCACGGACGTGATCGTCGGTTACGCGCATGCGAACGGCAAGCGCACCGTCTATATCCCGGTCACCAAGCGGGCGGATGCATCGAGCTTGCGCGTCGTGAACACCGTGCGCGAGGCGCTTCCACGCATGCGTGCCGTCTCCCCCTAGGACGTGAAGATCGACCTCGTCTTCGATCAAACCGGCTACGTCGTGGGGGCGCTGCGCGCGCTGCTGCTCGAAGCCGGCTTGGGCGCTGCGCTGACCGGGTTGATGGTGCTGCTGTTCCTGCGCGAGTGGCGCAGCGCTGCCATCGTGGTCGTAACCATCCCCTTCGCCCTGCTTGGCGCGACCGTCGGTCTTTGGCTGACCGGACAGACCATCAACATCATGACTCTCGGCGGACTGGCGCTCGCAGTCGGCATGCTGGTCGACGAAGCGACCGTCGTGATCGAAAGTGTGCATGCACAGCGCGCCAGAGGGTTGCCGACGGCCCGAGCGGTGGTCGAAGCGGCCAGACAGACGAGCGTACCTCGGCTGCTGGCAACCCTGTGCATCTGGTCGGTGTTCTTGCCCTCGCTGTTCATGGGCGGCGCAGCGCGGCAGCTGTTCGTACCCTTGTCGCTCGCGGTCGCGTTCGCCATGCTGACGTCGTACATGCTGTCCAGCACGGCCGTGCCGGTGCTCGCCGTCTGGCTGCTGCGGTCCGACGCCGCGCATCGCGACCCGCTCGTCCGCGTCCGCCCGCGCTATCTGCGCCTGGTCGAGACCGTCTTGAGCCGGCGCATGCTTTTTTCCGCCACCTATGTGCTCGGCGCGACCGTATTGGCGGTCGTTTTGCTGCAAGCGGTAGGCGCTGATCTTTTCCCTCGCGTCGACAGCCACCAGCTTCAGCTTCGCCTCGATGCGCCGACTGGTACACGGGTGGAACGCACCGAGGAGATTACGCTGCGCGCGCTCGACACGATCAGCGACACGCTCGGGCATGACAACGTCGCGATCAGCACCGCGTTCATCGGCGTACAGCCGCCGGCCTACCCCATCAACAGCATCTATCTCTTCACGAGCGGACAGCATGAAGCGCTGCTCACCGTCGCGCTCAAGCCCTCCGCCCCGCCGATCGATGCCAGCACGCGCGAGCGGCTGCGCCAGCGCCTCGCGCAACGTCTGCCCAATGTCCAGCTCGCCTTCGAGCCCGCCGACATCATCAGCCAAGTCATGAGCCTCGGCGCATCGGCGCCGATCGAAGTCGCCGTGCAAGCGGTCAGCCTGCCGGCGGCGCGTGCTTTCGCCGAGAAGCTTCGCGCGGAGCTTCAACGTTTGCCGTTTTTGCGTGATCTGCGCTACGCGCAGCCGCTCGACTATCCCACCGCGGAGATTCGCATCGATCGAGACCGCGCGGGGCAGTTCGGGCTCACCATGAACGACGTGGCACGCTCGCTCGTGCCCGCCACTGCCTCGAGCCGCTTCAGCGATCCCAATTTTGGCGCGATCCGCGCAGCGGCAACGCGTTCCAAATTCAAGTGGAGACCCACAGCACGAGATGGCGTCCCTCGATGACCTCGGCAACTTGCCGCTTGCCAATGGCAGCGCGTCGGCCGACCGTAACGGCCACCCGCTGCTGAGCGATGTAGCCGCGCTGCACTTTGGCACCACGCTGGGCGAAGTGGACCGCTACAACATGCAGCGCGTGGTGAGCTTCGCGGCGAGCAGCGAAGGGGTTGCGCTGGGCGATGCGGTGCGAGCGCTGCGTACTGCCATTACTCGCGCGGGGGATCCGCCCAAAGGTGTGACGGTCGCTTTGCGCGGTCAGATTCCGGCCTTCGAGGATACACTCGACGGGTTGCGAGTCGGCCTTCTGCTCGCCGCGGTGGTCATCCTGCTGCTGCTCACCGCGAACTTCCAATCGCTGCGTCTCGCCGTGGCCGTCCTCACGCCGGTTCCCGCCGTCATCGTCGGGGTGCTGGCCGCGCTCGCCGCGACCCGTTCGACGCTCAACGTACAGTCCTATATGGGTGCGATCATGGCGCTCGGAATCTCGGTAGCCAATGCGATTCTGCTGGTCTCGTATGCCGAGCAGCAGCGGCGCGACGGCGCAAGCGTGGTGGACAGTATTCGCGATGCGGCCGCGCAACGGCTGCGTCCAATCTTGATGACCGCCTCGGCAATGATCGCGGGCATGGTGCCGATGGGCATCGGCACTGGCGAGGGCGGCCTGACGGGGCCTCTGGGGCGCGCCGTGATCGGCGGTCTTCTGTTTGCCACCTTCGCCACGCTCTTGATCCTACCGGCCGTCTATGTGGGACTACAGGGTCGAACGCGCTCGCGCAGCGCTTCGCTGAACCCCGATAATCCGATGAGCGCACATCATGCTTCGCTTTGATTTCGTCGCTGCGCCCGCACTGGCTGCGCTGGTCACCGCGCTCGTATCAGTAGAGAGCGTTGCTGCGACGCCTGTGCCGGTGGAGACCGTCGCGGTTGTCTCGCATGTCATCGAACGCGAAGTGAAGCTGCCGGGCGAGCTGAAGCCTTACCTCTCGGTCCCCCTGCGCGCTCGTGTGGCGGGCTACGTCGAGCGCGTGAACGTCGATCGCGGCAGCACGGTCAAGCAAGGCGACGTGTTGATCGTCTTGAGCGCACCCGAGATGGCCGCACAGCTTGCCGAAGCGCAAGCGAAGGTGCAGGCGTTGAAATTACAGAAGAGCGAGGCCGAGGCCCGCGCTGCCGGCGCAGAGGACGTCGCCCAACGCGCCGTCGCGGCGAATGCCGGCATGGCCGGCGTCATCCCCGAGCAGCAAGTGGTGGGCGCGCGCAAGAATGCCGAAGCGGCGCGAGCCTCCGCGCAAGCGTTCACAGCGTTCACGGCCTCCATTCGCGCCGCGGAGAATGCGGTCGCTGCACTGCGCGATCTCACCCAATACCTGACCATTCGTGCGCCCTTCTCCGGCGTTGTCACCGAGCGCGATGTGCATCCCGGCGCGCTAGGGGGACCGGGCGCCAGCACGGAGGCGCAACAGCCGCTGTTACGCATTGAATAGTTGAGCCGCCTGCGACTCGAGGTCGCCGTACCTGAAGCCTGGGTCGGTGCGATCGTCCCCGGCGCAGTCGTGCACTTCGGCGTTCCCGCTTATCCCGGCGAACAGTTCAGCGGAGTGGTCAGCCGCATCGCACGCTCGCTCGATCACAAGACGCGATCGATGCCCGTCGAACTGGACGTGGCCAACGCGAAGCTGCGCCTCGCACCCGGCATGTACCCGGAAGTCGCCTGGCCCATCCATCGCGCGCAACCGTCGCTGCTCGTTCCGGCAAGCAGCGTCGTGACCAACACCGAGCGCACGTTCGTGATTCGGGTCAATAGCAACAGCGCGGAATGGGTCGATGTCATGCGGGGCGTGCAGATGGGCGATCTCATCGAAGTGTTCGGTGCACTGCGCGCGGGCGATCTGGTGGTCAAGCGCGGCAGCGACGAGCTGAAGCCGCATACTCAGTTGGCACCGAGTAAGCCGGCGAGCTGAGCAGAACCGCTCTCGAGGTTGGCCGGCGGCCGCGGACGCGCGAACTTCGCACTAAACTAGGTCCGTATGGACATCCTTGCAGAGTTGACCGAGCTGGGAGACATGGCCGTCATCCTCCCGGCCTTGATGGTGCTCACTGCGCTCCTGCTCAGGAGCGCGTCGTGGCGGGCAGCGGCGTGGCTAGTCGGAACGACAGCAAGCTGCGCGGTGATCATCATCATCCTAAAGCTCGCCTTCGGCGCATGTTCCGACTCCTGGGGCGTCGGCATCCGGAGCCCGAGCGGGCATGCGGCCATGAGCACGCTCTTCTATGGAGCGCTGGGCGTGATCGCCACCAAGCAGACGAATAGATTGCAGGCCCTGGGTTTCCTTCTTTTGATTGCGGTCGTGATCGTAGGGATCGCGATCTCGCGCGTATCCACGCACGCGCACAACGCAAGCGAGGTCATCATCGGCTTGCTCTTGGGCGGTATCGCGCTTGGCGTCTTCGCTCGTCAGTGCGCGCGCGCGCCCGCACCAGCGGCAAACATAGCTCTGCTCATCGGCTTGCCCATCTTGGCGGTGCTAGCGATGGCAGGCCGACACCTCGATCTCGAATGGCTGCTGCGCCAAGCCGGACTCGCGATGAACCTCGCCGGCCATCTTTGCCCATGAACACACGCCAGGTGTTAGTCGGCACCGCCGCTCGCTCTCCTACCCGCCGCGCCGCTTGATCGCGAAACGTCTTCCCGTTTGCACTGGCGCAACGGCCGAGCCACCCGCATCGGTCTCGATGTCGCCGGGCAGCACGGGCCGCTCCGGCAGCATATAAGACACTTCTCGATGTTGGCCGTTGTGGAAGAGCCGAAGCCTAATGCGCTCGCCGACTTTGAGCCCGCGCAGAATGTTGAGCGTTTGATCGGAAGATCGCAAGGCGTTGCCATTGATGCCTACGATGATGTCTCCCCCGAAAAGCATCGACGTCTGACCGATGGTCAGCTCCAGCTCGCCGCCGCGCAACCCGACGGCTTCCGCCGGACTTCCCGTCTCGACGGCTTCCACCAATAAGCCATCGACCATCGGCACGCGCAAGAGCGCGCGCGCTTCGGCATCGACCCATTGCCCGTGAAAGCCGATCCACGGTCGAATGATTCGCCCATCCTTGATCAAGGCGGGGATTGCCGCCTTGGCGAGCTTGATGGGGATCGCGAAGCCGATGTTCTGTGCGCCGCCCATGATGGACGTGTTGACACCCACCGCCTCGCCGCACGCGTTGAGCAGCGGCCCGCCGGAATTGCCGGGATTGATGGCGGCATCGGTTTGAATCATCGATTCCGCCAAGTACAACGGCATCTCCCGCAACGATCGATTCAGACCGCTCACGATGCCGTGCGTGACGGTCTGGTCCAACCCCAACGGATTGCCGATGGCAACCACCTCGTCACCCGGTCGCAGTTGATCTGAATCGCCGAGACTGATGGTGGGGAGCTTCCCCTTCTTCGGGGCCTCGAGTTGTATCACCGCAAGATCGAAGATCGGATCGGCGCCGATGACTTTCGCCCGTTGCGTGGCGCCATCGTCGAGCGTGACGAGCAGCGTCTGCAGCCCATACACGACATGCGCGTTGGTCAGGATCATGCCGGCTGGATCGAACAGGAAGCCCGAGCCGAGCCTGGTGCTCACCCGATTCGCGAGGTTGTAAGGGTTGACGGACTGGCCGGTAATGCGCACCACGGCGGGCGACGCACGTTCGTACAGCGCGCGGATGCTTGCCACGCACGGCTGATGGTCCTTCGTGTCAGCGCGTGGCGCAGCACAAAACATCAGCGTGAGCACTGCGGCACTCAGGCCGATTAGAACCTTCCTCGATCTCGCGTAATACCTGTATATCTCATCAAGCTTTCGCCAAGCTTTCATCCGCTTATGCCTTTTATCGAATAGACGTCCAGAGCACCCGAGCAAATAATGGAACAAGCCATGACGGGTATCGACTCGAGCTCCGTATCGACCCGAGCCTGGCCCCTTTTCTGTTTTGAGCCTGGCCCCTTTTCCTCTTTGCTTTCCTGTGCACCAACTTCTAGGAGGGTAAGTCATGCCGGCAAGCGATCCGACTCCCTCTCGGTCTCCATTACGCTGCTACACCCGCGCGCTGAAGAACGCGCGGCACTTGAAGCGGTACGCCCCTCGACTATTCGAAGAGGCAGGTCGCGAAGGATTCGGCACAGGGCTGCCAATCGAACTGCTGTGTGTCTACTGCAGTCATGAACATGCGGTGGAGCGGCTGGTACGCAGCGCGTGGACGGACCGAACGGTCATCACCGTGTTTGCGCTACGCCGTCGTCCCGATCATCCGGTGGCGATCATGCTTCGGCGCGCGCCCGAACCGTTCCAGCACTGAGAGCTGTGAGGATCTGAGGATGCGCTGGTAGCCGTGTCACTACAGCGGTGGCTGGCGGACGGCTCCAAGCCGTCGTGGCCGCCGCTGCGCGGCGCGCCAATCGACTAATGGCACATTCCGATGAGGAACGGCCCTTGACATACCGAGCGACATGCGCGCATCGGGCGCAAGTCAGCGCTGATCGCGACACTGCTGCTCACCGGGCTGGCGACGTTTGCCGTCGGGGGGGTGCCCGCTTACGAACGAATCGGGGTATGAGGTGGTGTCCTGCTAGTGTTGCTTCGATTCATCCCGGGCGTGGGGGTCGGCGGCGAGTGGAGCGGGATTCAGCGCTTGAATCGAACGGTGCCCACCGGCGCGTTATCGAAGAAGAGAACACCCTCCTCGATATCGGCATCGACAAGGTAGACCACCTGGAAGGTGCCACCGGCCCGCGGGATAAGCGGAACCATCGCAAAGCGCTGATCGCCCCCCACCTCGTGCAGCGTCGCCTCACCTGTGCGCATGTCGGGAGAAATCGCGATTAGCGCAGCGCTGCCCCGCTTGGGATTGAAGCGCAAGCGGTTCGGATGGAGGCTTTCGTTTCCTTTACCGCTTTGCACTTCGAGGCGCAGCAATGCGAACCGTTGCTGCGCCGAATCAGGGGTCAACACCTTCTCCCAGTCATCGCCCAGGTTCACCACGGTAACCGACAGGCGATCGGCGAGTTGACCGGTCGGATCGACATCGACTTGCCCATAACTGGGCCTGACGACGAGCAGCGACAGCAGCAGGAGGAAGCTGGCCGCAACCGCTGGCGCGTGGAGCCTGCTTGGCTTGCCTCCTGCGCCGGGATGATGGGCTCGTGGAAAATCTCGATCATCATCCAACGACGCGGCAGCGACGTCCATCCGCGCTGTAGCACCTCGATACCAGAATGAATATACAGGCTGGCGTCCCATCGCCCTCTTCAACATGACGCTTGTCTCCGTCCTCAACCCGCATCGCTAGAGAGGCACTGGGTCTCATTGGGTGCCGCTCCACGCTCTTCTTCATAAGGATAACGTCTACGAGCATATCGACTATCGCAGCTCGCAAGCGAACGCTGCTTCATTCTCCGCGCCCAGAGGTCGAGCGCCAAAGCCACAGGGCGCTTATTGCGAGCAGCGCAGTCGCCAAGCCATTGGCGACCAACAAGGCGTCGGGGCCAACGGTGATTTCGAACCCGATCAAGCGAACCAACAGGGGCCCGGCGATCTGGCCGACAGCAAACGCAACCGTCATGCGAGCCAAGAGCGGTGTCGGGTTCGTGGGAACTCGTTCCCGCGCCAGCTGCAGACCTGCCATCGTCACGACCATGAACGTGCCGCCTACGAGCACCGCTGATACGGCCAAGGACCACAGCGCCTGCGTCGCGATCGGAAGCGCTGTGCCGAGGGTCATAATGGTTTGCGCCAGCGCCCATACCCGCCGGCGTGGCCAATCTCGTAGCCAGCGCGCGGCACCTGCCACGGCTAACGCGGCGGCTAGACCGAACAAGGGCCAGGTCAACCCGAACACGAGAGGATCGGACACCTGCTGCCGCGCCATGGCGGGCAAGAAGGTCGCCGGGATGATGTAGCCAAAACCGAATGCGCCGTAGCACAACACCAACGGCCAATGACCGCTGATCATCGAAGGCGCTAGGGAAGACAATCCCGATGACGCCATCTGCGTGGCTTCATGCCAAGTGCGAAGCCGCAACCAGACGAACAGTGCACCGACAGCTGCCAGCAAGCCCGCTTCCAGCCACAGCGCACTGGACGTCTGTCGGCCTCCTAGCCAGGCGAGTGCACCGACTGCGGCGATGCCTACACCGACTCCGGTGAAGACCCATGCGCCAAGCTGTGAAGCTTCGCGCCTCGCCAATTCGGCCAAGCACCAACTGCTCGCGCACACGAGCGTCCACGCGCTGAAGATGCCGGCGGCGATTCTCAGTACCATTCCGACGAGCGGTCGCAACGGAGCATTCAGACAAGCCACCGCCAGTGTGGATAGCGCCACACCGAGCAAGGACAAACGCAGGCCTCTGCGCGGATCGGCGGCAAAACGGGAGGCGGTCAGGGCACCGACGAGGTAGCCCACGTAGTTCGCCGCGGCCCACTCTGCGCCCGTCCCCGCGTCGATGCTGCCGTCCCTCAGCATCAGCGGGAGCAAGGGTGTAAAAGCAAAACGCCCGATACCCATCGCCACGGCGAGCGATAGCACGCCGATGACGACCACGGTCGCGTCTGGCACTCTCGGGTATTCGCGTTTGAAGCGCTCGGAGGTCATCACCTGTCGAATTGAACATCAAAATCGCGTCGGGAGAAATTGAGTTTTTGGAGCGCGTTATTCTCGGAAAGAGAATTCTCGACCTCGACGATGTACAGGTGCGGAAAGCCCTACATGTAATCGATGTCGGCAGATCCAGCGCACCGATCCCCTCAATCATCCTTTGGAAAGATCGATGACCGCAACCGTCGACGTGAAGATCCGTCTCGACGAGACCCACATGGTCTCCGCCATCCTGCAAACGCCCCGTGAGGCTCGCGTCTGCTACGTCGTGGCGCATGGCGCAGGCGCAGGCATGACCCATCCGTTCATGGCGGCGATTGCAGAAGGCCTCGCGCAGCGCGGTATCGCGACCTTGCGCTATCAGTTCCCGTACATGGAGCGCGGCTCGAAGCGGCCGGATACGCCGAGCCTCGCGCAAGCCACCGTGCGTGCAGCCGTGGCGGAAATGTCGCGTTTGGCGCCGCAGCTCACACTGATTGCGGGCGGCAAGTCTTTCGGCGGCCGCATGACGTCGCTGGCCCAGGCCGCCGCGCCGTTACCCGGCGTGCGCGGTATCGCCTTTCTCGGCTTCCCGCTGCACGCGGCCGGACGGCCCTCGGACGAGCGCGGCCAGCATCTCTTCGACGTACACATCCCGCTGCTGTTCTTGCAAGGCACGCGCGACAACCTGGCGGACCTTGCACTGCTGCGCCCGCTGGTCGAGCGCCTCGGCAGCCGCGCCACGCTGAGAATCTTTGCCGATGCGGACCATTCCTTTCACGTACCGGCGAGCAGCAAGCGTGGTGATGCGCAGATCCGCGCCGAACTACTGGACGCCTTGGCGGAATGGATAACGGCAACAACCGAAGCCGAACGCAAGACGACAAGGTGAAGCGTCCGAACGCGCATAGCGCGTGCGACCTCATCGCCCACCGGCACGCCCTCTACGCGGCGCGCTAGGGCGAACGAGAAACTAGACCGATGGGGTTTGGCATCGGTGTGCAGCAGGACTGCCGCCGTGGCGCTCGTGCACGGCGGCGGCGGTAGAGACGTCAGCCTCCCCTTACGAGCGATGGCGGCGTGTCGCGGTGAGCGACAGCACGCCGACTAAGCCGAGCAGCGCCAGACTGCTTGGCTCGGGAATGGTTTGACCCTGCAGGGAGAAGGCCAGGTTGAACGTCGGTGCAGGCGAGCCGCCGACGATGTCCGTGCCGATCCGCAGCCAGTCTGGTGCGAGAAACTCGTCTCGTGCCCACGCTTGCAGATCGGGCGAGAACGGCGTGCCGGGCGCCACGATCGGACGTACGGACGACAGCCACAGAAAATCACCGGGGCCGCCAACTTCGACCTGCGGCACGAAGAAGTAGTGATCGGCGGGCAAATCGAACGGGGTGGCAAAGGTCACGTCGATTCGC
>Ga0070741_10000958_pt1 | contig 94830 bp, 138 predicted proteins | sample Coa_R1_4_FD_66440 | JGI IMG/M metagenome (GOLD analysis project Ga0070741, IMG submission 66440) | Surface soil microbial communities from Centralia Pennsylvania, which are recovering from an underground coalmine fire - Coalmine... | ecosystem: Environmental > Terrestrial > Soil > Unclassified...
AGAACTGGAATGGCAACATCCTACTGACTTAAAATTCTACCCAGACTACGAAGGTCCACTCGTAGAGTTTTCTTCCAAGTCTATGAGTGCTGTTTCAACTCCCGATCATCGATGGTTGGTAACAGATAAGACTACAGGAAAAGACGTCTGCAAACTAACATCTGAGATTTCACCTGCCGGCCATCATACTATTCACCGGACTGGAAAATATTTCGGCTCTTACGTCGAATGCTTTTCAAATGATTTCGTTGAGCTTGCCGGATGGTTTCTTACCGACGGTAGTTGCTCTCTAATTCCTCGAAAGAGAGTTCAACATCAACCTCGCGTGATTCTATGCCAGAGCGAAAGAGGTAATCCAGAGAAAGTCAAAAGGATTGAAGACTTGATTCTTCGCATGGATATACTGTCCTCTAAGTATCGACAGTCGCAAGGAGGGGTCGTCTGGTATTTGAAATCCTCTATGGCAAAGAAACTGCATACTCTCTTTCCAAACAGGACCTTAACTCCCGACTTTCTTCTATCTCTGAAGAAGGAGCAACTTCATCTCCTATTAAACACCATGATAGATGGGGACGGGTGTCGATCGGGTGGAGAAATCACCTTTGCCTGCAAAGAAAAGGAACGATCAGACATGTTCCAGTTCCTATGTACTCTTTGTGGGTACGCAAGCAAGGCGACTTGGAGAGACATGTCTATGTATACTCCTCGCTCTCCTAAGATAAACAACATTCCTAACATGACTGGTTACTGGTATGTAAGGGTACTGAAGCGAGATAAGGCTCAGATTACCGTTTCTCAACGTCGTGAGTTTACTGATAAGCGTCCTATCTGGTGCCCTATGGTTCCGAATACCTATTTCGTTGCTCGTCGTAATGAAAAGGTTTACATCACTGGCAACACGAGGTTCCAGGCCCTCGCTGCTGATGGTATCAAACTGGCGATGTGGCGGCTTCTTTCAGAAGGCTTCAATATCGTTGCCATGATCCACGACGAACTCGTTGTGGAGTTGGAATCCTCAAGAGCCGACATACTCGCAGAACGAGTACAGAAGCTCATGCAGGATTCCATGTCTGAAGTTCTTGGGCATACTGTGCCCATCTCTACAGAGTTTCACGTCGCTGACTGCTGGACTAAGTGAAGTCCGCAAGCGACAATTTTACTTAACGAAAGAAAGGTCTTTCAAACAGTGTCTACTTCTACTTCTACGACGACTCGTGCATCTCGCGCCTCGAAGGTCAACACCACCCAGGCCGCGGAGATGCTCGGCGTCCAGACTCGCACCTTCAAGCGGATCTGCGAGCGCGAGGGCATCACCCCCATCGCCTACGAGGGCGGTGCAATCTTCTACAAGCGGTCTGATGTCAACCGGCTGATCCGCCTGCGTGCGAAGGCTGCAAGAACCGCCCGCCCCGCTCGCTCGACCGCGAATACGAACAACTCGACGCCGCATCCCTTCCATGCTACTCCGTCGATGTTCTGAGATTGACGAAGTTCGTTCCCGAGAACAGGTTCGCACAGCGTAATTCGCGTACAAGTTTCCATCCGCGACTAAACGCAAGCTCTAAGAAGTCGTCGAAGGCCCGGAGCGCTTTCAGAGGTTGATTCACCTCTTCTCGGCACGATACACACGATTTTTAGAACGCCAACAGCAACTTCTTAAAACAATCTCCAATGTTGTGCCCACGGCGTTCTGTTGTTCTTTTAGTCGTCAACAGCTTCACGGCGGTTGATAAGATGTCGCAAGAAACAGGAGATGAAAAGATTGTGACATTGAGGTGAGTCACCATTAACCACAACTGCTCCGTTCGTTCATTCGACGAGGCACTCCTGGACGACTAAACTCATCCCCTCCGTTGCTTTGGCGGCGGAGTAGACGTCTGCGGCGTGGACAGCGTAGCGAGAAGTTCTGACCTTCTCGAATGGTACACGCGGTAGTGTAGTTGGGCTAATTGATCGCAGGGTCATCAAGCAGTCCTGGGACTCTCATGTCGAGCTTGAATCTGACTACTTGCCAAAACAACAACACAAGAACTATGTTCATGAACTTGTGAGTCGGTGCAATTCCGATCGGACGTCTTTTACTTACGCGGGTATAGCTCAGTTGGTTAGAGCGCGTGACTGATAATCACGAGGTCGGGCGCTGATCCCATAACGGAATTGATCACCTGTTATGAATCTAGGCGGCTACTATGAGGCATATGACTCACAAGTAGATTGGTTCGACTCCCCCTACCCGCTTTAAGAGTTTGGTGTGCGAAACGGAAAACGTAAACGTACCGACTTTCATTTTCATTCGTGTTTCTCGTCGAGCCCAAAGGATCGTGACACGGCCGATCACGACGAGAAACGAATACGAACGAACATGTTAACCCCGGAGCGGCCTAGAAGTCGGGAAGTATCGCCGCTTGAAGGTTCAACTCCTTCCACCAAACTCTTTTCTTTCTCTTGTTCTCTATTGCGAAAGACCTAATGAAAAGTCTCCTTTCCTTCCTTGGTGGCAAGAAGGCATATATCGGGGCTGTTGGCCTCGCCCTCGTTGCCCTCTTCCAGTACCTCAACGGCGATATGATGATCGCCTCGACGACGCTCTCCCAGGCAATCAGTCTTGCTGGGCTGCGCCACGAGTTGCAGAAGACAACGTCAGCGTGAGTCTTTGATTCACTCACGCCGACGCGAGAGTCGCGTGGCTGCGGTCGAGTGGTCCACACCTCCTCCCACGACGCCGCATAGAAGCAGATCTGAGTGTGAATCTCAAGAGCGCGACTTCTCGATTTACTTTCTGTAACCTTTTCCGTCCACATCGAGGTTGCGCTTTGGCTGCTTGTTGGTAATCTGAATATGCAGGGTGACATCTCCGACTGCGTGTGTTAAGCCCCAGTCGTCTTTCAACAAAGCAAGCAACTCCTTGCAGAAGTCCTCTGGTGTGAACTCTCCGAGAAGATCGTAAGCGGCGTCAGAACCGCCGACCTCGTCCTCGACCCACGCTTCCACTTCAATCACGACGGACTCCTCTTTATGAGTGATGTTAGTAACTGCTACTTGCTGGACCGTCCTGCGCGCATCGCCTTCTCTGGCGGCAGGACGAGCGGGTACATGCTCTACCACGTCCTCCAGGCTTTCGGAGGAGTTCTACCTGACGACGTTCTAGTTACCTTCGCCAACACAGGCAAGGAGAGGGAAGAAACTTTACAGTTCGTCCACGAATGCCAGAAGAGGTGGAACGTCTCTGTTCGCTGGATCGAGTACTGCCGCACACAGGCTCCTGTAGTTACGAAGAGCGGCAAGATCGGCTGTCATGGCTTCAAGGAAGTAGACTTCCACACAGCTTCGCGAAACGGCGAGCCCTTCGAGCAGATCATCGACGTCAAGGCAGAGTATCGACGTCTTTACAAGGAAGAGCCGCCGATCCTACCGAACGTGCCACAGAGGTACTGCACGGCCGAACTCAAGCAGCGGTCGATGAAGCGGTTCATGAAAGCCCTCGGCTTCGATGAGTACACCGTCGCCATTGGTATTCGCCATGACGAACACTCGAGGATCGCCAAGCTCAAGGCCCTTAACGATTCGACAGAAGAGTACGTCGCTCCTCTAAACTCCGCGAAGGTCACAGAAGAGGACGTGATGAACTTCTGGGCCTCACAGCCCTTCGACCTTCAGCTACAGTCCTACGAGGGCAACTGCGACTTCTGTTTCCTCAAGAGCAAGGCGAAGATCTTCCGTCTGGCTGAGGAGCGCCCTGAAGGACTCGAGTGGTGGAGTCGTATGGAGCAGAAGACGGGGCAAACGTTTCGTAGAGACAGGCCGACTTACACCGACCTCAAAAACAAGAAGGTCGAGCTTCCGCTCTTCGCTGCGGCTGTTGCTTGCAACGATGATCAGGACACTTGCTTCTGTACCGATTGATGAATAAACGACTCTTCCCTTTGCTGGTCGCGGCCGTCTGGTGATGTGGAGAAGACGGAAACCGGAACTCCGTTGTCGTTACTTTCATAGAGTAAGCGGCGTAATTATCCGTTAGCTTGATGAAAGGAAACCGGGTTAACGCGGGAGGGCGTAGTGCTCAATCGAGTCTCATAAACTCGAAATGCTTGGTGCGACTCCAAGGCCCGCGATTTCTTTTAATCTCGTCTTCAACGAAAGAATCATGTACACGCTCAAACACAAAACCGACAAGGCGAAAGCGACTCCCGCTGTCAGTGGGAAGTACGCGATCCCCACAGGGCCTCGCGTCAACACGAAGGACATGAAGGACGGGGACATCGGCCTTATCCTCTGGAGTAGTGCGACAAGCGATAAGGTTGATTACAACATCATCCTTCGCACACCGACCTTCTTCGTCTCCCTGGACAATCCACAGCGCACATGGAGCAACGCGAGCAACCTCCCTGGTAACGGACCTGATCTCCTTGTCGCTCTCTACGTCCCTGGCGACGAGTTGACGCTCACACCACTCGATTTCGTTCTTCCTTCTTCAGAAAAGAAAGCGTAATCCTCCTGTGTTCCTCACGACAAAGATTCATCCGCCCGCCCAACCGCCGCTCAAAGTCTCTGACCTGAAAATCGGCGATCTCGCCATACTCCACGAAGGGCCTCATGCGGGCGTCGTCGCCATTCGAGTTTACGATCGCCTGCTAATTCTTGATCCCTCGCTCAAGGCTTACCTCGTTTGCCCTGGAGACACGACAGCACAGAACTGGACGTGCCGGCGCTTCGACAAGGGGGAGAAGGTCTTGCTCACAATCAAGAGTGAGAAGGTTACTCCAGTTCCTCCCGTCACGAACAACACAACTACGGCTGCAAAAGTTTCTTCTTTAGAGATCGACTGGGACAAGCTCAAGTCGTTACTCAACAAGCCGCTTTTCCCTGATTCCCTTAGCTTCTAACAAGAAAGAACAACACCATGTACACGCTCGACGCCAAGACCAACACCCCTCCCAAGTCCATTCCCGCCTCTCAGATGAAGCGAGGCGACCTGGCCGTCCTCCTCGCAGGCAATGGTGAGTTCCTCGGTCACATCCTTCTCCGGACCTACGATCGGCTCATCAGCCTGACTTCACCGCAGACTGGCTCCTGGGTTAACCCCGAGAATATCCATACTCTCTCCGTTCGTCTGCTCGAGAAGGGCGAGGAAGTCGTTCTGACGTCTTGCTAAACCACTCTCCCTTCCGCCTTATTTCCGGAGTCCACCCCCACCCATGACCTCTGCCGCATCTTCTCCATCTACTTGCTCGTCGAGCGCGTCCTCTGCTTCTTCTAGTTCGACGACTTCTTCGCGTACTCAACCGTTCGCGGATTTTTCGGAGAGGGCGGCGGCGATCACGCTCCGGACGTACTGTCGTCAACTCGATGCCGACGACGAGTCAAAAGGCTTCGAGACGTGGAATCAGGTCATCCGTCGTTCGACGTTCGACCACCACCTCCGTCTCTGGGAAGAAGCAGGTGGTAAGCCCGTCAAGCGAGAACTTGAGGAGCTAACGCAACTCGGACTCCAGAGAAAGTCCCTCGTCGCCGGCCGTACGCTTTTCCTTGGCGGTACGCCTTATGCCTATGAACGCGCCTGTTGCAACTTCAACTGCTGTTACTCTCCTGTCGAGTCCATCTATGACGTTGTTGACGTCGCCTGGCTCCTCCTTAACGGCTGCGGTGTAGGCTTCCGCCCTCAAGTCGGTGTTCTCCACGGTTACGTCGGTGGCCCCCCTGAACTGATCCTTGTTCCCTCACTCAAGCAGGCCCAGGAGAAGGGCAATCCGCTTAACGTAGAGACAAAGCCAAATGACTCGAACGGATGGACGTGGACGCTGAAGGTCGGAGACTCCGCGGAATCGTGGGCGAAGCTCTTCGGTAAACTTCTCGCCGGCTATGCCTATAAAGCCCGTAAACTCGTTGTCGACTTCTCTGAGATTCGAGGACCTGGAGGGCGTCTCCGCGGCTACGGCTGGATCTGCAACGGGTATACGCCCCTCGCCGACGCCATCACCAAGATCCACGCCCTCCTCGTTAAGAAGGCGGGGAATCTGCTCGACGAGATCGACATTCTCGACCTCGTGAACTTTCTTGGCGAGATTCTGTCATCCCGGAGGAGCGCTCAGATCGCTCTTCTCGACGCCTCGAATCCTCTGGCCGAAGAATTCTCCAGGGCGAAGCACGAGTACTGGCTCCACAATCCTCAACGCCGACAGTCCAACAACACGGAGATGTTCTGGTCCAAACCGTCGTTGAAGAAGATCCTGGAACTGGTATACGCGGCTGACGAGTGCGGAGGCGATCCTGGCATCATGAACGCGGAAGCCGCTCGACGAAAGGCTCCGTGGTTCACCGGAGCAAATCCGTGCCTTGAGATCCTTTTAGGGCGTTTTTGCAATCTGGTTACGAACTCACTTCCCCGATTCAAGCGGGACTTCTCTGCACTTGAGCGGGCTGTATACATCATCGCCAGGGCGAACTATCGCCAGGCGTGTGTCAACCTTCGCGATACAATCCTCCAACCCCACTGGCACCAGACGAACGAAGCCCTGCGGCTTTGCGGCGTCTCCGTGACTGGTGTAGTTCAGGCCGACTGGATGACTGACTATCAGGTGCGGAAGCTGAAGAACTCGGCCGTTCTTGGGGCTTACTCAATGGCAGACGAACTGAGTCTGCCGCGACCAAAGGCTGTCACTTGTATCAAGCCTGAAGGCACCGGGTCGAAGTGCATGGGATCGTCGGACGTCGGTGAAATTGCTGAAGGCGTTCATCGTCCTTTAGGTCGATACATTCATAATTGGGTTAACTTCAGCGTTCATGATCCCATGATGCCGCTCTTCCGCTCCGCGGGGTATCGCGTTATGACCAACCCGCAAGATAGGAATAACGAACTCGTGTGCTTTCCTGTCAAGTATGACGGCATCAAGTTTGACTCAGCGAATGGTAAGGAAGTAAATCTCGAGCCTGCGGTTAAGCAGCTAGATCGGTACTTGCGGTGGAATAACCTATGGGCAGAACACACAGTAAGTGTCACTGTTTCTTACTCACCAGAAGAACTTCCCGAAATCGCTCATTGGATTGACGCGAATTGGGACAACGGCTTCATCGCTGTCTCTCTTCTCCGAAGGAACGACCCCACCAAGACTGCCAAGGACCTAGGGCACAGCTATTTGCCGCAGGAAGTAGTAACTAGAGAAGAGTACGAGTCTTACAAGAACTCCTTGAAGCCTGTTGATTTCTCTAAACTCTCTGGAGCTGTCTTTGATCTATCTGTCGAAGATTGCCCGAAAGGTGTATGTGCTGTTCGATAATGCCTGGTAGAAAGTAAGTAAATGCCTCCAAAGAAACGCGACCTCGACGGCACGGAGCGGAGGGAAGCACAGGACTTCCCCCGCTTCTGTGAAGTGCATCCAGGAGCAGACTACACGCCCGACGAGACGGAGTTCATGCTCACGATGCACGAGTACAAGAAGAAGAACCAGCGGCCTTTCCCGACGTGGAGAGAAGTGCTGCACGTTCTCTACTGGCTCGGCTATCGCAAGGTCGCTCAGCCAGGACCTCCCCCGAAAATCAACGAGCAAGACCGCCCTCTTAACTTCTCTGCATCCTCTTCTCTAGACCTGGAGTAATGACTGTGGACTTCGACGAATACCAGCAACACGCCGATCGCACCAGCGCCCGCAGAGGCTTCACGCTTTACAACACTGAACCTCCTCTCACCCCAGAAAAGAACTTCTCCTTCGTCACCCGCCTTGCAGCAGCCGGCCTGGGACTCGTTGGAGAGGGAGGCGAGGTATCGGAGCATTTGAAAAAGTGGCTAACGCACGGCCATTCTCTCAATGCTCAAGTGATTGAGAAAGAGCTTGGTGATGTTCTCTATTACATCGCTGAGATTGCTACGACGTTAAATCTTTCTCTGAATTCAATCGCAGAGAATAACATCGATAAGCTCAGGAAACGGTACGGCGAGAAATTCTCGACCGAGAAGTCTATCAACCGCAAAGAGTAAAACATCAATGCCAATTTATACAGACGACGACGGCATCCTCGTTATCGACCCCTACGACAACGACGTCCTTTTTGTACGCACTGATCGACACGACGAGGACTCTTCTGAACAGGGGATCGCCATCTGTCTTATTCCAGCAGAAAAGAAAGATGACGACTCTGTCTCGTGCAAACCGGGCGTCTCCTTGAAGGAGGCGGGGTGTAAGGCCCTCATCATCTTGCCCTCCGTGGAAGATGCCGTCATCCTCCTCGAGCAAGTCACGAACTGTCTTACGGATCTCTGCAAGCTCGGCTCTTATTCTTCAGAGTCAGAAGAAGACGAAGAAGAAGTAGAAGAACCTTCTTCAGCGACAACGAGCGATACTCCGACATGATCGCTGTGAATGTCGTGACATGCCCTTGTTGCGGTCAGTCGATTTACTCTAGAGCACGTCACGACTTCCGCTACTGCAACTGTGGCGAGGTGTGGGTCGATGGCGGTCTTGATTACTTCCGCTACCCTCTTCATACTGAGAAAGACAACCTCGACGTGAAGACGTCTGTCGTTACCGTGGACGCAACGAGAGAGCAACTCTACCTCGACTACAAGAAATCTCGCAATCTCTTTGGCACTCTTCCCTCGACAGATCCATGACCACTGAAGCGCAGACGTTCCTTGAGTATTTGAAAGCCTCTGGTCCTCCTCCAGATAAGCCCGACCCTCGCCCCTTCTACAATCAAGCCGGCAATATCATTCACTGGTATTGGGGAAGTGATCGGTCGTATGAGAAGTCGATCTTCCACGAAAGAGATGATGGGCTAAAAGTCTGGATAGGCTCTTTGGAAATCTCGATGGAAACAAATCAAGTTGTCGGTGTGAAGATACACGGCGAAGCAATTAAGGGCCTTGAGCTTTCTAGAAAGACGGCGGTTTAGTCATAGTGATCTACGTCGGTATTGACATTGGCCTCGATGGCGCTCTCGCGGCCCTCTCAGAACAAGGCGAAGTCCTCTGCGTGTCGAGGATGCCACTCCTCAAGAACTCGCATAAACGCAACGAGATCTCCTCGCCTGCTCTCGCCTCCTGGCTTCTCGAACTGCTTGATCAGACCGGCTTCGTTGCCGCTGAAACACGAGTAGTGATGGAGTACGTCCACTCGTTCGGTTATGAATCGAGGAGTTCGATGTTCTCGTTCGGGCGGTCGGATGGAAAGACGAGGGCCGTCCTGGAGGTCCTGGCGATCCCCTTCACCGACGTGGACCCGAAGACCTGGCAGAAGGCTCTCTTCCCTTCTCGTACGAAGAAGGAGAACACGAAACTCGCCGCCATAGAGTATTGTGAGCAGAAGTGGGGACGGTTCTTGACGCAGGAGCTGGGGATTCATCAACTCACGGACGGCATGGCCGACGCCCTCTGCATCGCTGAATACGGGCGGACTATCTATGATTGGAGTTCAATTACATGAAGAAGTTTTTCGCGGGCGTTTTTATTTCTTCGCTCGTCTGGTTCTCCTTGATGTGTTTCTATCATCTGCCGATGGGTTTCTACCCACCCCAACAGAAGTTGCACAAACAAGAAATGCGGATGTTCGTCGGTTTCGCGCCTGAGTTAGCACACCCTGCCGAGACGTTCTCGTCTGGGTTCGCAGACCGTAAAGGGAACTTCTCTGTCTACTCTTTCAAACACAAACGCCACTACGAGGAATTCGTGAACGGTGTTCGTGAATACTCCAACTTGCTTTACCAGTCGATGAACTTCTTCGACGGGAAAGACTAATGGGAGTCGATTTCTTCCCTTGCGATCGCTGCAGAAACACGATCTGCGACTGCGGCGATTACATTCGCTGCAAGGGCAAACGTTGCGACCGCGTCTGGTGTTGCTTTGATTGCGCGAAAGAAGACGGATACCTCTTCGATTCCGACCACGATGATTACGGCACTTGCTCTTTCTGTCGTAAAGAACAGGCTACCGAATCCGAACTCCTTCATCATGCCCTTGATCTCTTGAAGATGACCAGGGCGAAACTCCTCAAGTCCTGGATTAACGAGAACAAGTAAGTGGAAATCCAAAAACACGACGACCTCTACCCGCACGATAAAGAACGCTTGACGGCTGTCTACCAGCAGTTCGTGACGAAGGACTCAGGAAAGCGGCAGGACTTCGACACAGGGGCCGTTCGAGATACGGACGAGAACAAGCCTCAGTACGAGCTGATCCCCTTCAGTCCTCACCGTAGAGTCGCTGAGCTGTACGCACGGGGCGGCAAGAAGTACCAGCCCCGCAACTGGGAGAAGGGGATGCCCTTCTCTCGCGTTCTCGGCTCGCTCCTTCGCCATGTCTACGCCTGGGCCGAAGGAGAGCGTTCAGAGGACCACCTGGCGGCTGTGATTTTTAACTCTTATGCTTTGATGTATTACGAGGAGCAAATCCTCAAGGGCCTCCTGCCGGCTGATCTGGACGACCTCGGCGTCTTGAAAGAACGTGAAGTCTATGTCTCGCCCTTACCAGTGATCGCAGAGATCAACCCCGTCATCCAGATCAAGGAAGGGCCTGCTCCGCCATGAACAAAGAACAAGACGAAGCGGTGAGACGGATCGAAGCCGCGTTCAACCGCCTCGCTTTCGTCTTCGCGTGCGGTTTCGGGGCGGTCTGTTACATTCTCCACAAAGCGCAACAAGTCACGCCGATCGCCGACGCGACTCAACTACTTCACAAACTCGACAAGTTTGTTGACAAGCTCAACACGCTTCTCGACCGAGTACTCCCTCTTATCTAACTTCGTAAACATCGATGGATAAGTTTCCGGACATTGAGCCGATGATTAAAAGCCTTGGGTGTGTCTTCTTCATCCTCGGTTTCTCTACCGCCTGTGTGTTGGCGTCAATCGGACTTCTTCTTTGGAGTATCTATCAATGAACTTCTTTGAAGGCTTCTTTCTCTCCTTGCTCCTCTGCGTGCTTTTCCTCTTTCTTCTGGCGGCGTACTTCGCTTCTCGTTGGATGCAGTAATGACTCTACCTCTTCGTATCAATCTTCATGGTGGTAGCGGTGTTGGTAAATCTGCTTTGGCCGCTCGCCTCTTCGCAGACCTCAAGGCAGCAGGGATCGAGAAGCTCGAACTCGTCAAGGAGTGGATCAAGCAGTGGGCGTGGGAGGGAAAGACGTGTGACGAGTTCGACCAGTGCAAGGTATTCGGTGAGCAGCTTTACGCAGAGCATTCTCTCTTGAAGCTTGGCGTCTCTCTGATCACCGACTCGCCGATTCAGATGCAGATCCCGTACGTCTTGCGGTCGAAAGAAAAGTCCACCGCCCTCCTCTTCGCTCGCGGGCTGACAGACATCGCCTCGTCGTTCGACAAGCGGTGGTCGCACATCGACTTCTTCGTCGATCGGTCGTTCGTCTTCAAGCAAGCGGACGGAAGGTACGAGGACCTGAACGGAGCTAAAGAGATGGACCTGGCGATCGTGCGACACCTGGGGACAGTAAGTGACGGCAATTTCTTCGTCATCAAACCTGTGAAGGATTACGACTTCATCTTGAGAACTTGCAAGAAGGCGTTGTCAGAACAATGTACCTAGTTTACACAGCCGGCCCTATTCGCTCCAAGAAGGGCCTCTACCATATCGAGCAGAACATCCGTCGCGCTGAAGGTGTTGCTCTTGAACTCTGGCGAATGGGATTTGCTGTTTTGTGCCCACACGCTAACACGAGACACTTTGACGGAGCCTTGATCGACGGTGACGAGACGGACTTCTTCAAGGACGCCGACCTCTGGCTTAAAGGCGATTTCGAGATGCTCAAGCGTTGCGACCTCATCGTCATGCTGCCGGGCTGGATGGACTCCAAAGGCGCGACGGCTGAATACGAGTACGCCCTCGAACTCCGCCTCCCCGTCTTTCACTGGCCTGGAGCGAAAGAAGAACTCCAGATGATCGGCTCCGGTAAGATCGCCTTGAAGAAGAACAACACATGGAAATCTTGACTACTCCTGGATCTTCTGGTCATTCGTTCTCGCCCTTGAGCATCGCGTTTTATCACCTCGTCGCCCTCCTGGCGACGTATACGCCGTGGTCGCCGCCCGACTTCCTGGTCGAGAACAACCGATTCCAGCAGGCTCTCTACGTCGTCGCCCACGACCACCAGATCGCTAACGTGGACTTCACCGATCGCTGGGAGTACTCCCAGGAAGCAGGAGACTTTGTTCGCTTCCGCGATCCGCCACGTCACTTTCTCGACTGGATGAAATGCACGGCGTGGGAGGTTCTTCATTACCCTCGCGTCGAAGAAGTCGATCGCTTTCCACTCTGCGTCTATGGCGAACACTCACGCCTCGTTCGCATCCACCAGGATCATGTTGACCTCTTCAAACTCCGTGGCGAGGTACTTGGTGGCTACGAAGGAGATAAATGGTTCGAGCTGGCGAATCATCTTGACGAATTCTGGAAAGCGTGGGAACTTATGTACGCCGCTCATGGTGCTGGCGATTACTTCTATCGCCGCCAGCAACTCCACAAGCTTCGCGAAATGCTCGGTGAGGACAACTGGAGGAAGGCGATCATGCCTCCTGTCGTTCCTGCTCACCTCCTTGAGCCACACCTCCTTACGAAAGAATAAGATTTCACTCTTAAATCATGAGCGAACACGAAGACTTGCTGGAGAAGATCTCTGACCTGGAAGACAAGCTCGACGACATCATCGACGCAATCGACAACGTTCAGACGATCGTCCTTCCTCTCCTGAAAGGTCGTGAAGTTTCTTTCAACAGCAATGTCAGCAGACCGCCTTACCATTATGCGAGTTCTGGGGTTGTCACTGAAATTACTCCTGACAATCGCGTTCTCGTCTTGCAAAAGAACGGTGAGACGATATCCGTTGACCCTTGTTATTTGAAGGCGATTACATGAACACTGTCGATCTGACTTACGCCACCTTGATCAAGACGATCCTGGAGGAAGGTGATGAGATTCGCACAAGGAACTCGAACGTCCGCAGGATCATCGGAGAGAAGGTCGTTTTCAACCACGCTCCCTTGATCTCCGTTCGCAAGACGGCATGGAAGAACGCCCTTAGAGAATGGGAGTGGTTCATGAGCGGCCAAAGCGACATCCGATCTCTTCACCCTTCTGTTCACTCATGGTGGCTTCCTTGGGCTGATGAGAACCAAGTTGTTAAGAACAACTACTCCGAACAATTCCGTTGCTTTGTTGGGGGCATCCACAATCACGAAACGGATTCGATTGAGATGATCACTCTTGATCAAATCGAAGCTCTTATAGACGGAATCAAGAACCACCCCTCCTCTCGCCGGAATGTCATTACGACCTGGAACACTGCTGAGATGTTTCACACACAGACGCCTATCACGAACTGTCACGGTACTGTCATTCAAGCGTTCGTCGATCCCCAGAACCGTCTACACCTAACGACCTATCAACGGAGCGTGGACGTCATCTGTGGGCTTCCTCACAACTGGATTCAGTACTGGGCCTTCCTCCTCTGGCTCGCGGAGAGAGGCGGACGAGAAGTCGGCTCGTTGATCTGGATCGGCGGCGATGTTCACGTCTACGAGGCTCACGAAATACTGGCGAAGAAGATCGTCATGGAGGCCGCGAATGTCATGAAGACGCCAAGTCTGATTTACGACCCGACTTCAGACGACTTCAAGGCAGAAGATTTCAAGCTCGATTGCGATTATTCGCCTATCATTACTGATAAGGCTGAGATGATTGTTTGATTCACAAGTATGAAAGTTAGCTAGTCAATGCCTGGTGGTCTTTTCTTCACACGCCCCTGTCCCCTCCTCTACTCTCCTGGGTCATCGGTTGGGTTGTTCTTCCAGAGCGACCCTCACTTTGGCGCTTCGGACGTTGATTACGACCTCCTCGACCAGGAGCGTAAGAAAGTCCTGAAGCGGGGCGACCGCCTCTGTGTCAACGGTGACGTCTTCGACGCAATCCTGACGCGGGACACGAAGCGGTACGAGCCAACGAAGTTGCACAAGTCGCTCCAGGGCAGGAACGACCTCCTCAACGGAGCGATCGACATGGCGTACTCCTACTACGCCCCTCTCGCTTCCCGCATCGACATGATAGGAACAGGAAACCATGAGTCAGCACTAGAGAAGCACCACAACGTCGATCCCATCTCCTTGCTCGTCAAGCGATTGAATCAACTCCCCGACACCCAGATCGCTTACGGTGGGTACGCCGGCTTCGTTCAGTACTCCTTCCAGGACAAGCCCCAGAACTTCCAGCCGCAGAAGTTCACCGTCTTCTACTGGCACGGCTCTGGAGGCGGTAACTCGCTTGCATCCTCGGCCAGTGAGTTCGAGAAGAAGGGGTTCATCGAAGGTGCGGACGTTTTCTGGATCGCCCACAAGCATACGAGGATGGCGATCGAAGTCGAGCGACTCTCCTGCCCCCCGAGCGGCCACAAGCCCGTCCTCCGCAAGCAGTGGAACATCCGCACGGGGAGCTACTTCAAGACCTACGAAGGCCAAAGTCCGCAGGAGTTCAAGGAGTTCGGCAGGCTCTCTAACTTCGCCGCTGACGCCCTTTTACCGCCTCAAGGGAGAGGGGGAATCCGCCTCGTGCTAACTTTCGACAGGAAGACGGGGAAGCGGAACGACACGAAAGTCGAGCTGTACTCGTCTTGAACTGATTTATGAACGGATTCTTGCACACGTTTGATTCTTTCTAAAGTCTTATTCTTCCTCCACTTGCGAAGAAATTGACCAAAGTTATGAACAGAAAACACAGAAAGTTGAACTGATTTTCGTGGACACTCACTCCCTCCTCCTTGTCGCTGCCGCCGTTGCCTCTGGGGCTCTTTGCTTCCTCACTGCCGCTGTTCATCATCTTGCAAAGGAAATGAAGAAGGCCAACAAACAAGTGCTGCGCATCAGGAAGACGCAGCAAACGCTCTGCGACGTCCTCGACCGCGTCGTGGACCTCCACAACACCGCCGCGAACTGCTTCCACCAGGACCTCCAGGCGATCCAGCAGACGATCCACGCACTTGTCCAGTCGAACATCGAAAATACAAACGGCGGCAACAGCGGAGGTTCGCTGTAACGCCATGACAGAAATCATCACCCCCACTTCGACGAAATCTGTCATGCGTCACAAGTCGAACGCTTCTCCGTACCGATTTTTTCTAGCCTCCGCCAACGACCTTCCGTTGCTTGCAGAGATGGAGAAACAAGATTCAAGCCGAGAAGACTACTTCACGCTCCGCTCGTTCCAGAGGCACCACTCGAACTCCAATGCCCTCATCCTCATCGCGAGATGTTCCTCGACAGGAAAGACCCTCGGGTACATTGCTACAAGGACCAGGCTACACGATATACTCGTGTCCAACTGGGCTGTATTTTCTCGACTTACGTCGGAGGATATTGATGAAGCGGTTGGGCTTGCCCTCGTGCGTAAGCTCAACAACCTCCCAGACGATTACTCTGCATATCGACGTAAGATCGTGACTGTCTTCGTCCGTGAACGCAACCTGAAAGAGCAGTTGTTTTGGAAGAAAGCGGGATTTCGTTGCGAGAAGATCCTCGACTCGTTCTTCGATTTTCCTCCTGACGCCGCTTATTTATTCCGTCGCCGCAGCATCACAAAGAACTCTTGATCCGCATGTCAGTTGTTAAAGAAGAAGCCACCGTCTATTTCAGTTCCGACGCTTCCATGAACGTCACGGCAACCCCACTAGATAATCTTGAATTCACCCTTCAGGACAACACTCGTATCATCACGGTCGTTACTACTCGAGAAGTTCTTCAACGGGCCTTCAGAATGCTTGGATCATTCCTCGCCGCTGGCGCTGACTGAGAACTCACGTTGAAGTCTTTTCGCAAACAACATCGTGAACAAGAACGCCGACGAAGAATGAAACTCAAGAAATCCGTGACTGCCGACGCTCATTCTTCGTCACTAAAGACGGAGTGGTTCGGGTACTTCAACTTCGAGCCTCGCAACGAGTCGCAGAAGAAGGCCGCGGAACTTTTCAAGAGCAAGCGCGTTCTCTTCCTCCTCGGTCAAGCAGGGAGTGGAAAGACCTTTGCCGCAGTCGCCCTTGCCCTACAACACACCCTGGCCCTTCTCACGAACAAAAAAGTAAGAGACGCCGACTCGATGTCAGCGTCTCTCAAGGTCGAGGACTCTTCTTCTACAAGGCTTTCGTGGATTCACGGTGTGCCGCAGATCGTCTTGACGAGGCCTGTCGTGGAAGCGGCCGACGAACACCTGGGGTTCATTCCTGGCGACACGGATGACAAGATTGCCCCTTATCTCGAGCCAGCTTATGCCGTCGTGGACCGCCTGAAGACGAGCATGATACTCCCTGACGGCTTCGACCCTCGTAAGCTCTTCAAAGCCGTCCCCCTCGCTTACTTGAGGGGGTGGACACTTCCGAGCATTGCCGTCCTTGAGGAGGCGCAGAACTGCAACCTCAAGCAGCTCGTCTGTTTCTTGACGAGGCTCGGCAAGGGAGCTAAAGCTATCATCACCGCCGACCCCTCTCAGAACGACGTGGCGTCCAGGAGCCGAAAACCTCCTATCGTCGAGGTGATCAAGAAACTCTCAACGCTCGATGAAGTCGGAGTCGTTCACACAACGGCGGCAGACAACCTTCGCGACCCCTTCGTCAACAAGGTCCTCAAAGCCTTCAACCTCAACGGCGTTGAATGACTCGCCTCACAAACCTCGATCCCTCTCCCGACGCCGACACGCCGCCCGTCCCACTCATCAACAACAGGCGACAAGACGTCGATAACCGCCCGAACGCCAGGACGATCGCCAAACGCGAGCGTGCCCTCCGCGCCCTCCAGATGCGTAAAGAGGGCTACTCCTTCCAGGAGATCGGTGAGGAGCTTGGGCTCAACCCGCACTACGTCTCTCAGATGGTGATTGCGGAGTTGAAGAAGATCAACAAGCTGTCGGCCGAGACACGCGACGAACTCGTGCGGATGGAGGTCGAGCGCTGCGACTCACTCCTCAAGGCCCTCTACCCCGACCGCGGCCAGGCGAAGGTCACGGAAGTCATCCTCAAGGTAATGGAGCGTAAGGCACGTCTGCTTGGCCTGGACGCTCCGCTAAAGCTCGAACAGGCGATCACCGTCGAGGATCTCACTCCCGAACAGCAGGCGGAGGAGGCACGCAGGATTGGTCTTGTTCTTCTTGCTTCTGCTGAACCTCAAGCAATACCTCTCTTATCAGCGTCTGGTCAGGGCGGAATCGTGAGCGGCCTATTACCAGGCGAAACCATTGCCGTACCTGTATCTCCGTCAAACCACCCTGCTCAAGAAGTCCAAGACGCGGATTTCGAAATGAACGAGAAGAAAGACTCATGACTTTAGAAACTCCTGACAATCCCAAAACAGACCCCCTTGTCTGGAAGGACATCACGCCTTACGAAGCCGGCCAGAAGGGCAAAGTACCGCCGACCTTCCTCGCTGGTGGCATTGGCGACGTTTCGATCACAATCAAGAAGGTTCACGGCAGAGAGAATTCTTACGAGCTTTCTTTCCTTGGTCATCGTGAGAAGCTTGAAGGTCAGGCTTTCAAGAACCTGGAGGACGTCAAGATCGCAGCCCTTTACAAGCTCCATGACTGGCTGACGTTCCACCTCAACCTCGCCGAGATCTCTTTGCAAACGAACTGGAGCGCCCCTTTCGCGGAGGTCCATGAAGATGAAGCTAAGTAAGAACGCCGGCCACATCCTTCGACTCGTCGCCAACATCCTTGAACACGCCGAGCAGACGAAAGGGAAGGTTGACCTCCAGATCCTTCCGATCGGCGTACGCATCCCAGGCTTCGACCGCCCTCTCACCACAGGCGGTTACGTCCTCAAGATGGCGTACCAGCCTGGTCACGAGCAAGACAGCGGCGGCTTGCACTCTCTTGAAGGTTGTCTCGGCGAGGCAGAACTCAACCCTGACGGACTGCTTCCTTACCCTGACGCCGAGGACGTACTGGAAGCGTTGAAGCTGGCGTGTTCTTACAACGCGGATTCGGAGAAACTCGTACGCGAGTTGTTCGAGAAGAAGAACGTGCCGGTCGAAGAAGTGACGGATGCGAAAGAAGAAGTTGTGGAAGGCGTCACAAAGACGCCGCCGAAAGGTTTCAAGCTTGTTGGCGTTGATGATTAGGTTTGCAACGAGCGTCTTTCTTCATCGCTTTCTTACCGATCTTTGCAAGCTTCTTCCAAAAACTACGAATGACGTCTGGACGCTTTTTGAAGCTGATTGGAAACATGGCGGGTTCTACTTTTCTGCCTCTTTCCTTTGACTCTTCCAACCACCTATAAGACCAAAGTCTAGCCAGATTTGAAACGTCGTCGGGTCTGGTAGTCCAGCAGACACAACTACTCAAAAATTGGTTGGAATTGTTGTACAGATACTCCAACCACAATTGTCCGCCTGTTTCCTTGATCCCCCTTGCGATTGCTCTCGCCCTCTTCTCTCTCTTTGATTCGCCTTCTTGGTCAAATAGCCAGTCGGCGTAGATTAGCCATTCATCTTCTTTTGCCCACCGTGGCTCTTTAACTTCCACCACTTTCTCTTCTCCTTGCAATGACCAATGACCAACGACCAACTCAAACAGCTTGTTGACGCTGTCTTAGTCTACGCTGAACGTATTAACCGCTCCACTCTCGAAGCGTCGATTGTCGAACACACTCGCCGTCTTGTTGCGAGTGCAGGGCCTTCGGCTCTCATGACTTACTTGAAGTCGCACGGGCTTGCGAACGTCGTCGATCCGCCGTCTACAACGCCACCACCTTCTCCATCTCCTACACCGACGACTCAACCAAAGCGGTTCATTCAGGTCGTCAACCAGTCCACGAGCGTTCCGAAAGACGAGTTCCTGAAAGTCGTCGCCGCCGTCCAGAAGCAAATCTCTCAAGACTTTGTCATCTTCTGGGGGCTTGACTGCGTCCTCTCGCCCGTCATGGCGTCCTCGACGACGTTCGTCCAGCCGAAAGTCGAAACGCTGTACGTCCTTGATGACAGCGACCAGGCAGGAGCGCTTGGCTACCACACGCTCACCGACGCCGACGTCCCTGTGGGGTTCGTATTCGCCAGGACGACGAAGAAGAGCGGCGGGCAGTGGTCGGAGACGCTCTCGCACGAGGTCCTGGAGCAGCTCGCTGATCCATTCGTCACGACTGCGGCCGTTGTGAACTTCCTTGGTAAGCCCCGCGCCGTTGCTTACGAGACGGCTGACCCTGTAGAGGCCGACTCCTACGCCATCGATGGCGTCAGTGTGTCTAACTTCGTCACGCCTCAGTGGTTCCAGGACTTCCTGCCGCCGACCGACATCAAGCTCGACTTCCTCGGGCGACTTAAGAAGCCCTTGACGCTGACTCCAGGCGGCTACGTCGCTTACTCCACTGATCTGATGAACTGGGAAAACTACTTCGCGTCTCACGACCTCCTCACCAAGGCGGCGGTCGTTAGGTCGCACCGTGAGAAGATTGATGAGTGGTGTCGCAGGAGTCGTCGTAACTCCCACTAGTCATTCTTTATCGAGAAGTAAGTCGAGAACCCAGCACCCTCGAAGGTGTTCGTTCCTTCCACGACAATGAGAGAGGATGTCAGCGTCCTCGCAGCCGGCGTCTTCGAGAGCGTCAGCGAGGATGGGCATTCCTGAGAAGTCCTGATTGGCGTAGCACTCCGTGGCGATCTGGATAACGCTAGGAGTGAGCCAGTTCTTTTCGACTGATGGCACAGCCGTCCACAAAGGATCACCGAAGAGTTCTTCTAGCAGCCCCAGGACATTGACAACTCTTCCTGATTCTGGTTTGTTGTCTTTCACTGCTCGATCGATGGTTTGGCTTGCTGCTGATACTCCAGACTCGTCATACACTATCCAGCCTTTTGCGATGTCTACAAGATTCGCTTTATCGATCAAGCCGTCTGCGTATTTCTTTGCATTCCATGTCGCCTTAATCAGCTTTTTGAAATGCGAAATCGTATGGGTATAGAAGGTCGTCCGTTCCAGATCTTCTCGCCTCTTTTGTTTAGCCCAGTCAAGCCCTAGCTTTGCATACTCTTCCCAGTAGTAACAACTAAAGAGTCGGAACTTTCTTTCTGATGGACGCACTGCTTTCAAGTGCTGGAAGATCGCCCACAAATCATCCTTGTCAGTTTTCGATTCTTTTGTATTCATCGATCGCCTCGTAAGTGTCTTCCCTTCGCGTAGTTACTCGTGAATCGCCCCTCGTGGACCGCATCAAGCGGGCCTACGAACTCGCTGACAGCGTCTCCTCGCAGTCCGCTTTGGCGTACCTCAACCACGTCGTCATCAACTCAGAGCCGACTCCAAGGCGTTTCGGTGACGTGGCGAAGGACTGGCAGAAGATCCTCAACCAGCGGATCTTGCCGGCCGTCGAGTACGTCACGGGTGTTCGCACGGAGTACAGCGGGCCTCGGTCGTTCTGGATCACCCTCGCCCGTGGTCACGACAAGACGGGGGCGATCGGAAGACTTTGTAACTGGGCTTTGGCTTATACCCGTCGTTACATCAACTGTATTGCGTGTGCGAAAGACCGCGACCAGGCGAACTTCCTACTCGAGTCCATGCAGGTCGAGGCAAACCTCAACCCGTGGCTGAAGAGGCGGCTTGAGTTCGCCAACTACAAGGTGACGGGGAAGGCGTCAGGCAGCGTTCTCAAGGCTGGAGCATCAGACGCAGCCGGCAGCTTCGGTGCTCGTGGCGACCTTATCGTCCTGGACGAGTTGACGCACTGGGAGACGCGGGGGCTTTGGGACACGATCATGAGCGGCGCTGAGAAGCGTCGTAATCGTGTCGTCGTCATTATCACGAACGCTGGGCTGAAGCATTCGTGGCAAGAAGAAGAACTCCAGAAGATCAAGAAGTTCGCCCGCCTCCCGCAGACGAAGTGGTGGGTCTACGAAGCACCTGGAAGACTCGATACCTGGATGAACGAGGAGGCGATCCAGCGCGAATCGATCCTGCTTCCGCCCGCCACAGCTCGTAGGGTGTTGTTCAACCAGTGGATCGACCCTGGAGAAGAGAGCGGGTTCGTCACTCGCCAGGAGGTCGATTGCTGTTCAGAACTTGGCAAGCGACTACAGCTCACCTATCGAGATTCCCCTCACAACAAGGACGTCGAGCACTTCGCGGCCATCGACTACGGGCCTGTCAAGGACCGCACCGCCCTCTGTGTCCTCCACCAAAGACCGGAAGACAACATCCTCGTCATTGACCGCCTCGACATCATGCAGGGATCTCGCGGTTGTCCTGTGTCGATCGAGGCTGTTGAACGGTGGATAGATGAGGTTCGCTCGAAGTTCCGTCTCGCTGCTGTCGTCATCGACCCGTATCAGATGGAGTCCACGATCCAGCGTTACACAGGTGTTGTCCCGATTGAGCGATTCGAGGCTCGTGGGGGGAAGTCGAACTACGAACTCGCCGCTAACTTGCGTGCGTTGATCGTTAACAAGCAGATCGCCTGGTATGCGGACTGTGGAGGAATACCTAAAGAAGGAAGGATGCACTCACTTGACGACGAGCTGATCGAGTTGATCGTCAAGCAGATGGGGTACGGCTTCAGGATCGACCACTTGCCGTCTCTGCATGACGACCGTTGTGTTTGCGTCGGGATGGCGGCGCTCCACTGCGTTCAACGAGGGCGTCGAGTACTTCTTCCAGACGATCTGACGCAATGGTTTTAATCTTACCGGCAAGCATCAACGCCTTCGCAAGAGCGAACTCCGCCTTGATGATCGACGAAAAAAAATTGAACCACTTCGTTTTTGTAGTCGTATCACCGTCTTCCATTTGTTCAAAGACATCTCTGTTAATGCAGAAGTTGGGGTCTTTGGCATTTGGGTACTTCACTCCATCACCCCAAACGTTATCTCCGTCGGAGTGTTCGTAGCTGGCGTACTGATGTTCGATTAACCAGCGTTGAGTTTCAGCGAGAACGTCTGTGATATCCGTGAACTGATCCTCGAGCCAGTCAGCAAACACAGAGCGAAGCTCCCAGTTCTGCTTGTCCTCCTCGATTTGCTTGTACCAGTCATCGATCGTCATGCTTGCTCTTTCTCCTTGCTGGTTCTAATGACTTGTTCTCCGAAGAACCGCTCCAGCTTCAATAGGCTCCCGTTCGTAAACCACCACCTTGTATACAACTCCTGATTTTCAAAACTGTATTTAGTCGGCGATGTCTCGAATACCTCCTTGACCTTCTTGGCCGGGAGCAAACATGAGGTCCATTTTGACTTCTTGTACAAATCGTTGTCGTCTCTACCTAACTGGAAAAATGCGGGGAACGGAACCGTCGACTGTTCACGTTGAAATAAAGGGCTTATGCCTGTCGCCAGGAAGATCTCCTGGGCCACTAAACACCACTCAACATCATTGTCGAATGCCCAATCACGCAACGCCGCCCTAGCCGCAAAGTCTCCAGGGTCCTTTTCGAGAATTGTGTACCAGTCGTCGATTGTCATTAGTCTGCCTCCGAGCCTATCGTCATTATCGAATCTCCTTTACGGTCGCGGTCATCTTCTCCAGATCGAACTCAACGATGATTTGCTCGCCATACCTGATCCACTTTTTCAGCTTCTCGCGGATTTCGTCCTCGTTTTCTTTATCGGCGACGGCCCACTCAACGGCGTCAGGCGTCTTGAATGTGATGGATACCTTCATAACTCGATCTCCTTTGAATGAGCAGAAAGAGAAAATTTCGCTTGACACGCACCATCGACTCTCTTAACCTGAACGGCTGAGTGTTCGTTCATTCACCAGAGAGTTAAGAACGAAGAAGAAAGAAGGAGACGACTGCGATGGCGCGAAAGAAGAAGCCTGTCTTCACCGACGACGAAGCCGCATTGACTGACGAACCAGAAACTCCCGCGGCTTCTCCAACGTCCAGCAATGAAGAAGTCCCGACGTCCAGTTCGTCCTCGCCCTCTACTCCTGCGAGTCAAGAGCGTACCATGTCGAAAGCAGATGCGATCAGGACGATCCTCGACCGCGGCCTGACGTCCTCCCCCAGCGAGGTCGTGTCGATCGTCAAGGCGGAGTTCAACATGGACGTCACGCCCGCTCAGGTGTCGGGGCTGAAAAACAAGAAGTCGCCAGACAGACCCTCCACAATCGCCAGGAGGACGCCTGCTGGTGTTTCGTCTGTCTCTCGAAGTGGAACTCTCAGTGGTGGCAAGGGCATCACACTGGACGACCTGGAACAACTCAAGGAGATGGCTGACAGACTCGGCGGCTGGGAGCAGTTGAAGGAGATCGTCGGCTTCATCGCCGCCTGGTAGTTCTCGGTCGATACTGACAGACAAAAGGCCCGCCTGACTAACAATCAAGCGGGCCTTCTTCGTTTGCGATTGTCGGTAGGGGTTCATTCCATTTGACCTTCGGTGCCCACTCCTCAAGCAGCCAGATCCAGGGGTCTACTTCTTTGTGGGCTTCTTTCTTGAACGTTTTCCAGCTTGTCTTTTCTTCTACTCTTGCGTCCAGGTCTTCGTGAGTGTTCTCTCCTGGAATATCCAGGTAACGTTGAGTACATAAATACCAGTCCCAGGAACTACTTAACTCAACAGGGTACTTCTCGTTCTTGATTGCCCATCGTACTGCCGCCAATGCTTCCTGGCAGTCTGCCTCCTCTAGCAAGTCCTGAAGAGCCATCTTTGCTGCCTCGTTCTTGTTGACCATCGCGTCTTCAAGGCACTGGATCATCACCGAGGTCAATGTCTTCTTTTGTGTCTGTGTCGTCTGTGTCGCCATCTTCGTTGACCTCCACGTCGAGTTTCTTTAGCCGCTTGCCAGGAATGAAACGGTAGCGTGCGACCTCCTCTTTTGCCCCCACAAAGCCGCCTTGATAATTGAGGGCACGACACAAGACGTCCTTCGTCAGCTTGTTCGTAGTGATCTTGAAGACGATGATTTCTCCTGCACACACTGGCGACGACTTCTCGCCAGTTACTTCCGTCTCTGCGGCGATCCCCTTCTTCACTGCTGACATCGAGGGGTAGTAGAAAGTGTCAAGCTCTTCGTCTTCGTTGACGTTGAACGGGAACTGGACTGCGTAAATGATCATTGAAGTTCTTTTGCTCCAATCTTTTCGAGGGTTTTCCAGAAATCTGTTACTAATTTTTGTGACAGAAAGAAAGCCTTTGGGTGAGTAAAAGGGCTTAGTGGCCCTGTGTGAATCCCAAGGGTTTTATCAGGGGGATCGTTTTTTGCTTTTCTTTCGTGCCACTTGTAACCATTTTCCTCTCCCTTTAAAAACTCTGCTTCTTTGTTTCTTTCTCGGTGTTCAGAGTAATGAATGAGTGCGTTTACTTCTAACTCACCCCCGAGTCCGCCCCACCATAAGAACAGCGTGCCTCCAGTTTTTTTGATCCCGGCAGCGATCTTGCGTGCCTTCTCCGCTCCTTCGTAGTCGCCCTGGTCGAAACAGAAGTCCGAGTATACGAGCCAGTCCGTTTCTTCGACACTCTCTTTAGGCTCCTGGACGACGACGGTCTCCATTGCAGTTACTCCTTTGTATCTTGCTCAGGTCGAATCCTCGTCGCCGTGTAGCGACTCCAGTTCGTCATGGGCATATGGATTTCACCCGTGATCCTGTACTTGCCGCCGTCGATCGCCAGCAAGCTCATATGTTCTAAACCGCTCTGGTCGATGAAAGAGACTTCGTCAGCCGGTAGTGGCGATGGCGTCTTCACGATCTTCACTCTCTTTCTTTTTCGCTTTCGCTTTCGTTTTTTGGTCTTTTTCACAGTCGTTCATTGAAGTAAATGAGAGATGCGGTTGTTTGACACTACTTCTTGCAACTCCTCTTGATGTCCAGACAGCGTGTACTCCATCCGGTAAGCATCTTCGCCGTGCTCTTTATTGTCGAGGTCGTAGTAGTCCGGCAGCACCTTGACTCCCTTGAAGCCTTGAGCCTTGAAGAAGTTCTGGGCCTGGAGGTTCGTCTCCCGCACGCACAGGCCGATCTTCGTTCTCCTGTGGTCGGCGAGCTTGTCTTTTAACAGCGTCACCATGCTTGCCCCGACGCCTCCGTTGATTTCCTTCGATCGTCCCGCACTCCTCATCACGACTTGATTCATTCGACGGCAGGAAGGAGCAACAGCGAGGTTCAGAATTTCGAGGCGATGTTTGTGAAGTTCGTACACGACGAACCCGACGACCTTCTCGTCAATTTCTCCGACCATCCCAATCGCGTTTCGTTGACGGAGGACCCTCAAGAAGTCCTCGGGCGTCCATTGATGCTCGAAGCTCAACTGCTCGATCTCGTTCACCTCGTCCATATCTCGGCGGATCATCCAGCGAATCCAGACTTCCTTCAACCTGTTCTTGATCGTCATGTTGAGGTTTCCTTTCTTTCTTCTCGCGAACGCGGTTAGAGTTTGAAGCGGCCCGCGAGCATTTCTTCGAGCGTCTCGAGCCCTTTACCGAGAGCGAAGACGGCTTGATGGAAAGATCCGTAGGTCTTGTACTTGAATGTGCTCCCACTACTCTCGGGAAGCGCCAGGAACAGCGAGGCAGGCAGACGCATGGTGCTCTCCTGGTTCAAGTCTTGCCGGAAGTCTGCTCTTCTTGCTCTCCAGTAGCCCCTCATCCAGATGTGACGACGAGCTTTTGGGCGGTCGTCTGCTTTCACTGGACGTTTCGCAGACTTTGCCATCCACCGCAACGCTTTCTCTTCTGTAGGCTTGCCGTTGTCGTTACACCAGTCAGCGCAGGCGAGCATATCAACGCCTGAAGATTTCAGTGGGTCGGAGAGGAGCTTCATCCAGTCTTGAATTAACATTTGCTTTCCTCTGTTTGCTTTTTCTTCACTGAATTTCTTGCCTTGAAGAGAGCTTCATCCGCTTGTTGAAGCGTTCTATAGCTGCGAAAATTGTAATCTGTACTCATTCCGAGAAATTCAGGTAACTCTTCCCAAATGTCGTCTTCAATTGCGTTCAATATGTACTCATCCTTGACTCTGTGTTCTCCTTTCCACCAGCACCAGTTTTCGATTCCGTATATAGCCTTCTCGCTTTCGTAGTACGATGCTAACTGGTTGTTCTTTTGGCACCATAAGATGAAGTCGGCATATTCCTCGTCGCCCTCTTCATCGACGAGCCACATTCTGAACCACTCTCGCGCTTCCTTTAGTGGACTAAGGTTGTTTCTATCGAACTTATCTTCCATGATCTTATACCAGTCTGCCTTCGTCATTTCGATTCTCCTACTACCGCCTTCCTGATGGCACAAGGATGCGCAAACCTCTCCCGTTGATTTTTGAGGGAGAGTGTTTGCGTATCCCGCAACGATGTTCTTAGTCCTTACACATAATCTTGATCCACCAGCCGAATCCGAAGATCACCACAACCACGGCTATCACTCGGACGATTTCAACAATGTTCTCTTCACTCACGAGTTACTCCTTCGCGTCGATCCTTTTGAAGATCTGTCCGTCGCCCACTTCACCAAGCTTACGAATCTCATGACATGGAATGCCGATACAGAAACCTTGAACGTGTGTGATTCCTTTCCTTAATGCATTCTGGTCGCTTGCGTACTTACTGTTGTGGTCGATGGGCTTGATGCCAGTAATACTCTTGGCGAAGTCTTCCGACCAACCTTCAGCACACTCCCAGATCTCGCCATCAAGCTTCAAGACGATCATGGTGTTTCTCCTCGTTTAATCTTCTCCAACTCCGCTGTCCATAAAGGAGGGAGGGAGACTTTCTCTCGTTCAACATTCAACGCTACGATATTTAACGCCATTCTCGCCTGCTCCTCGTTGTTGAAATAGACGAGTTCTGATTTGTCGCCCTCTGCCTTTCTTGCGTTGCGATCAATTTCTCGTAGCCGCTTGTAATAGACCCGTGGAACATTACAGGGTTCTTCTTTCCTGTTGTTCAACTCTCTTTCATAATCGTCATAGTAGTAGCAACCTTTATGGATTACTGACTCTTCAGGCTCAACATCTTCGATACGAATCCACTTCACGGGCTGACATGGGAGGATCTTCGTCGCGTGTTCCATCCACAGTTTCAGCGGGCACTTGACAACCTCGACGAAGCCGTTGATGACCTTCGCTCTCGACGTCTTGTCGTCACTCCACTCAGGGCCCCACCTTCCTTCATCGTCCCTCGATTGTCCACACATCGCTAGACATGCCTCAAGCCCTGTGGATAGCACGCTTCCTTCGCCTCTCCTTGTCGCGAAGATGTCGTCCCTGATCCACGACGCCCACAAACTGTCCACGACTTCTCGTCCTGGTCGAGGGTGATCTTCGAGCCAGTCGGCGAACACGAGGCGGAGATCGAGGTCCTCGGGGTTCTCCACGATCGACCTGATCCACTGATCGAAGCGGTTCACGATTTACTCCGCTGCTTTACGCAACCTACAAGCGATACATTTACCGCATTTATCCTCTGCAAATCTTCCGCTGGGCCGCTCACAAAAGACAGGAGTTTTACGAACCAGTGAGCGAAGTTTTTTAAACTCTTTCAGTGCCTCTTTGACTGAATAACCTTCAAACGCCCGAATCAATTCGTCAAGCTCTCTGTTTGTCATACTTCTCCCCGCCTTTCTCCCGGTCGTTGAGCGTAAATAAAAAGTCCTCTCTTCTCCTTGATGAAGAAGAGAGGACTTTTTTTCGATACTCAGCACGCTTAAAACGGGAATTCGACTTCCTGCTTCTTCGCCTTCTCTGTAAAGCGGAGCAGCTTGAAGATCGGCTGACTTAAGAAGTTCATCATGCCGTCGAGCGGCGTCTGATCCTTCTTCTCCTGCTGAGTCTTCGTCTCCTCTCCTCGGAGTAGCCCCTTGAGGATCGAGGGATCGAAGCCGCTGACGAGGAAGCAGCCCTTGTCCGTCGCGAGGCACGGAAAGTCGGTCGTCTTCGCCCCGTTGACGTGCCACCAGATGATCCGCATCCCAGGCAGACCGCAAGCGGCGAGCTTTTGTCTCGCTTCTTCGTAGTTCGTCTGAGCGTTGTGATACGATCTTGCCGGCGTGCTGGCGGGGTTGAACTGCATGTCACTGACGACGAGTAGCGTTGACGGAAACGCCTCAATAGGAGCCGAGGGGTTCTTGGCCCTTACACGGCACACGGCGTCGATCAGCGATTGGAAGTTCGTACTCCCCATTGCAGTCGGCAGTGACTTGATTTGCCTGAGCCGCTGCGTGAACGTCCCTGCGAGCTTCACGACCGTCGAGGTGTCGCTGAACATCGCTACGGCGTCCTTGCAGATCCCCGTGTTCAGCATCGAGAAGGCCACCCCGAGCGACAGGCAGACGTCGATCGGCCTGACCCCCTTGATCAGCTCACACCATCCCATCGATGCGGACGTGTCGAGGCCCACCAGGACGTCTCCGAGGCAGTGACCCTTGAGCGACTCCAGGCACGTCTCCCACTGCTTGTCGTAGAGCATGTTCTGAATCATGTTCTCCGAACGCTCTGCGGCCCTGCAAAGCTCGTACGGCTGACCTGTGAACTTCACTCTCCGCTGCTTCTCGAGCCACACACCGAAATCCTCGAACCTTCCGTGGCGCTCGATCCACGACTTCTTGTCTTGCTTCCCCTTCTGCGAGATCGCGTTCATCAACGCCTTGCCGGGGATCTTGGAGAAGTCGATAAGGTCCCATTTCTTCTGCTGCATCATTCGCTGCCAGATGTGAGCCGGGCCAGCGGACTTCAGCTTGCGGTAGTCCTTCTCAGAGAAGCCACAGAAGGCGCAGAGGTCTTTCGCAAAGCCGATTCTCGCCTTGTCTCGCTCGCTCCTGGCCTTCTTGAACGACCGCATCGTGGGTAGATACTTCAGCAGCAGGGCTTCGTCCAGTGAAACGGCGACCAGGGAAGTCAGCAGCGTTCGGTTGACCGCAGTCAGGAGAGGCGGCTGGAGGAGGTCTTTCCACGACCCAAACACGGGAACGAGGTCGATGTTGTGTCGCAGCAGCTCGGCGTCGTTGGCGGCGAGCCATACGAGGCACTTGTAGAACTCGTCACGCCGGCCCATTCCCGTAGCGACTTCTTCGGGGCAGGTTGGGGGTTCGATTCCCTCCGGTCTGTTCGGCTTCCTCGTGATCAGTCGGAGCCCGAAGATCACCTTCAGGGCAGTCTCCCGATCGTCCTGGAAGATCGCTTCCATGTCCTTGTCTACGGCGGCTTGAGAGCGGCCGTTGTAAGTTCCACACTTTGAGAAGTATTCGAGACATCGAGCGTACTTCTCGTTGACGCCGCCGACTGCACTGTTTGAAACGGCACCGTTCCATGTCATCCCGTCCTTCCTTGTGGCGTTCTCATCTTTCAGATCGTTCATGAAGTAACTCACGATCTTCTTCTCTTTCTTCTCTAGTGGTTGCTTTAACCGCTCTTCTTGTTACGCACACCGTCGCATCGGAGGCTTTTTGTTTTGCGGCGTAATGGTGAACTGCGGGAAGCACCTCTTGCATCCAACGTTCCCGCAGTTGCTTGAGCCTTCGTGGCCGCTCTTCTTTACGCCGCTACCGGCTCTCGGTTGTTTCTTTCGCCGACGTCCTGTGCCTGCATAAGAAGCGTAGAGAGCTTTCTTCGCCGCTTTCATCTGTTTCTTTGCCGCTTTACGCTTTTCCGCTCGGCGTTTCTTTGATGCTGCTCCCATGAGATTCCTTTTCTTTCTTCTTGTGGAAATAAAACAGAACGCTTAACCGATTGCATTGGTAAGAAGTTGCTGTGAGCGTTCTTTGTCTTGTTCACCCTGCTGATTCTTTCACGACTTTGTAGACTCGTCTCTCGTCACTCAATAGTTTCTCGAGATCTGCGAGATTGTCATTTTTAACACTGAAGGCCCACCGATCGCTATTAACGAGTGGGTGGGCTTTTACCTCCTGGTTGTTCGTCCAGTGCCACCACATTGCGCTCAGTACTCCGTAGTATTCAACAATCACCAATGAATGTGTCATTTGTTGAAACCTCTTTTCAACACTGGTCGTTGACTGCTGGTACTGGCTTTTCGATTTTCGTGTCTCGGTCGAGGAGTTCGTCCCGAACGATGTTGACATCCGGAGGAGCCTCAATCCCGATGCGGATTCGATTTCCTCGGACTTCGAGAATCTTCACCTTTATGTCTCCATCAATGATCAACGATTCGCCGACCTTGCGAGAGAGTACGAGCATATTCACTTTCCCTTCCGACTCTTGTAGATGTAACCATTCACTCCGATGATGATCTTCTCACCATTGAACTCGGCTTCTGTCGTCTTGTTGCCATGTGTGGACGCCACGACGAGCGTCTTGCCACTCGCTGACTCGCGGGCCTCCTTGTAAAGTGGTAGCCGGATCACTAGTTCGTCGCCTTCAATCTTCGCTGAAACTTCATTCGCCATCCATCGTCTCCTTCTAGTGTTAAAAACGAAACGCCGTAGGGTTCTTTTGCTTTACCGTTAAGCTACTCCCCCTGAGTACCGCTACGGTAAATACCGTATAACGCCCGCGGCCGGCGACTCGATTAAAACTTCGACTGTTAAACGATTCGCGACTCGTAACCGTCTGCGTAGACTATCGAGCGTGATCTAGAGGGGGAGGCGGGAGTCGAACCCGCATCAAAAGATTAATGTAAGTAAGTTTGCTGTCGGCGTTTCTTGTTATGTGCAAGAAAACGAAACACCGTCTTTTCATCTTTCGCGTCTACCAGTTCCGCCACTCAAAAGCTTTCGCTGTTGAGGTGGGACTCGAACCCACATGATAAAGAGTTAATGCTGTTGGTGTTTCTGAGAAGGTTAGACAGCAACTCCAGGCTCTTTACCTTTGGCGGGACTGGCTTCTCGCCAGTCCCGCCTACGCATTGCACGTACGGAGTTGCTGTCTGTGTATTAAACGGAACGCTTGACCTTTGGTGATGGTGGTTGAGGTTGCTGTGAGCGTTCCTGGCTTCTGTACGGCCTTAAAGTTTTCTCTCCTTCACTGAGGACAAGAGAAGACTTTTCACGGAGGAGGACGCGCCGTGAGTGACAACATCATGAGGGCGACGAGCAACAACGCGGCGATGTACGGAATCGCCTCAACGATACGTTTCATTTGAGTTCTCCTCGGGCTTTCCTGAGCGAGTTCTGGTACTCTCTCGGATGTTTGCTCTTCCACTTCACCCACGCTGGTAGAAGGATCTTATATGCCCCACAGCACGTCGGGCTTTCGGCATATTGTAGTGTGTACTTGTGTTTATCCTCTATAATTACGAAAAGACGACTGGGTAAAGCTGCTGGCGATTGTTTTGAAGTCTCGTTTACGCACCCATCAAAATTTTGCCAGTCAAACGAAAGCGTGTCCCATCTACTCTTCGTTGTGCCCCACCTTCCTGATTCATAAGCTTCCTGACTAACCGTGTGGATAAAAGGTCTTAGCTCAAGCTCCCACACCCACCGCCAGAACTCAGCCTCCTCCAGGCGGTCGTTGTCCTCGAGCCAGTCGCAGTAGTACGGGAGGTCCTTGAGTTTCCCCTGCTCGATCCTGGCGAGAAAGCCCTCCTCTGTTCTTTCTGTGGTGGTCATCTCTAGTACCTCGTATCTTGTTCTGAGTGGATCAAATCCTCGCTGTCTCTGAACTCGACGTCGGCGTACGTCAACGACTCTTCGCCTGAGACTTTCTTACCTGCGTGAAATAACATCCAGGAGGCGAAGAGTAGAGGCAGGGCGATGAGTTGCCTAATAAACCAGAGCGCTTTCATTCTTTGCTCTTTCTTGTTTTTCTTCTCGCCATTCTTTCCAGGCGTTGAAGAGTGCCTCTTCTGCGTTCTGAAGAGATGAAAACCCTTTCCATCCTTCTTGTTTTCGTTCCCTCTTCACTTTGTCGAAGAGTTCCTTACAGAGGTAATCTCCTCTGTTCTCTTTAACTCCTATTGGTTCCCCAGGCCAGTAAGACCAATCTTCCTTGCCGTCACCTGTTGTCGTTCCTCCATATCCGTAGAGAGAAGGCAGCAGCTTCCTCTCAAGCAGCCACTCCTGAAATTGTGCGAAGTAGTCGTTGTCTTCCTCGTCGCGAATCCACCAGATGAACGCCTCCTTGCTTGAAGGTGCTCTTAGCCTTTCGCAGCGTTCATCCCAGTAGTCCTTAACCTCTTGTTCGAGGATCTTGTACCAGTCACTCCTCGTCATTGATCTTCTCCGGCGTCTTCTGTGTCTCTTGCTTTTCCCACGGGTAACGAGCGGCGAGGCACGCATTCACGGACAACGGCTCGAGGTCCTCCCACATCTTCTGCACCTTCTCTTCGGGGACGCCGTGCGCGTTCGGGTAGCCGCCCTCGCAACGAATGAAGACGATTGTCGCGTTGTACTTCATGCCCAACTCGACGTAAGGGCGAGCTTCCCAAGCCTTGATGTTCGTGTTGTCCACGATCACGTTGTGCCCGTTCATCAGCAACGCCTCAACGCGGATCTGGTTGTAGCGGTGGAACTCCTGGAGCTTCTCGGGCTTGAAGACGTACGCTCCGGTCACATTGTCGATGAAGTACTCGTCCGTCGAGCAGATCTTGAAGCGAGGTTGTGCGTTCCTCCAGCCGTTGTTCAACTCGTTGGCGAATGTGGACTTCCCCGAGCCTGGCGGGCCTTGCATGATCACGAGGTACATCGATGTCTCCTTGTTCGTTCTGGTCTTGAAGTCGGTTAGTTGCTCGACGGCTTGATGTCGGTCTTCGGCGGAGGAACTTCTTTGCCCGCTGCCTCATAAACTCGTTCGGTGATGAGTTGAACAAGCTCTTCCGGTGAAGTCGCCTCAAGGACCTCGACTTCGACCGGGACCGCCTCGTTCGCTGTCTTGTCGATGGCATCGAAGACCGCTGCCAGTTTCAGTAGTGACTGCTCAAAATCGTCGCGGACGGAAAGCGCCTCAAGTAGGCTTCTGAAGTGAGGGCGTTCCATGCAGTTCATGAACAACTCGAACGCCAACTGGTACTTGATGGCGAGTGGGAGTCGGTCCATATGACCGATCAATATCTTCACGAATGGGTTTACCTGATCGTCGCTCATTCTTGTCTCCTGAACTTGATGTGTAAGTAGGGCCGGCAGGAATCGAACCTGCCTTCGGCGTTGATTAGCTATATCGTCGCCTTAGTCTAGTTAGCACCAGCAACCCTATAAAACCTCCCGACGCTTCTCTTGCGATGGCGTCGGGAGGCAGACCAGGAGAACCGCTGGTGTTCCGTCTAAGTGTGTTAACGATCGATCACAAAAAGACGGAACAGAGCAGATTTCCTAGTTCTTAATCGTGACGTACTTGCTTTGCTTCTGATCGAAACCGATTGCCGTGTTCGTCTTTGCGGCATGCCAGTACTCCACTCCGTCCTTGAAGTTGGAAACTCCGGTGAGGTCCATGCCGCGAGCTTGAGCCTCTGCCCTGATGAGTGCGGGGATCTTGATCATTGGACGGCTCTCCCTTTCTTTGTCGTTCGAGTATCCTTCGTTCATCACATCTCCTTACTGAACGCTGAGCGAAGCCGCTTCGACCTGCGGTTTCCCCTGGAAGAAGGACTGTGTCCCGCTCGCCGTGACTACTCGCCCCTTGAAGTAGTCGATGTTCTGCGCGTACTGCCCAAGAACCTGCGGATTCTTGATGACGATCGTTCGCTGGGCGACCTTGTAGTCGGGGGTGTCGTTCAAGAACACCCACCCTCGACTGTTCTTGCCGACGCTCGCCACGACGAACTGCGACTGAACCTGCTGGATCGGTGCGGGCGGAATCGTTCCGGCGTTCAGATAACCAGCGACCGGAGGACTCTGCGTCGGCAGCGGCACCGGCGTCGGAGCCGGAGCGGCGAACTGAGGCTGAGGCTGAGGATGGTAGTACATTGCGGGCGTCATCGGCGGAGCGACCGCAGCGGCGACGGCGGCGTGCGGCTTCTGAGCCTCCTCGACGTGTGCGTCCTTTTTCGTATCCTTCTGGTTCACATACCAGAGGATTGCCAGGGACGGCACGATGGCGGCGAGGGCCCAGACAGCCATCGGGTGCTGCTGGATGTACACGGCGGGACTGCGGCGGTTCTGCGGACTCATCTTGTTCTCCTCGTTCGTGACAGGCGACTCGTTGTTGGACAGTGACTCGTTCTTGACGCTCTCGACTGCTGACTCAGACATCGTTCGTGACTCCTCGTTCGTTTAGTGGTTTTCGTTTTCGATCTTCTCGCCTCGTTTAGGAGTGAGAGAAACTTTTCTTCATCATCCTTCGCCACCGAACTCTTCCTCGATCGGCCACTGGTGTTCTTCTGTTTCCGGATTCCTCGGACTTCTTTTTGGAAAATTCCTCAAGGCCCTTGACCTCCTTTGCCTTCACCCCATAGAATCTCTTGCTTCTCCTGCCGAAGAAAAGAAAAAGTCTTCTCTACTCCTTAGTGGAGGAGAGAAGACTTTCTCTTCTTTCCTGACTGACGATTCTGACCTGGAACGTCAGAAAGGGATCTCGCTGTCGTCGTTCTGGCTCTCGTCGCTATCGCCCTGGTCGTTGGGCAGCTCGACGGTCCTTGTCCCGACACTGACGGGCGACTTCTCGCTCTTCGCGCTGGCTGTCGCTGAACCCTCCTTGGGTTTCGCGTCGAGCGGCATGATCATGATGGCCTCGACGACCCACTTCTCTCGATGTTCTCCCGTCTGACGGTCGGCCCACTCCTCCTTCTTGAGTCGGCCCTTGACGTACACGAGCCGCCCCTTTCCGTTCTGACCGAACAGCTTCTCCAGGTGGTCGGCGAGCTGCTGAGACTTGTTGTTGAAGCCCTTGACGTCCCAGTAGACCGGGAAGTCCTCCCACTCGTTCGTCTTCTTGTTGAGCTTTCTCTCGTTGATCGCCACGCTGATCTTCGTGACCTTGCCCCCGTTGTCGAACGTCTTCGTCTCTGCGTCTCGTGTCAGCCGCCCGATCAGTGTGAACTCCTGAAAATTCATCGTAACCTCCGAAGTGTAGTGAAGTTAAGTTCTATCCGCCTCAATTAGGAGTGGAGAGAACTTTTCTTAACACTGAGCGAAAAAGAAAACGAGCCTCTCCACCGAGATGAAGAGGTTCGTTTCGTCGGTTGTTGTCACGCGGAAATCAATTCTGCGACTTCTTTGACTTCCGCCTCCTGAGTAAGGCGGAACTGCTCGACGTGATCCCCTAGATCTTCCGGGCAGACCCAGTCTAGTTCGGGCTCGTGGTCCAGTGCCTTGCCGACTGTCTCGGTGCAGAGGGCTGAGGCGACGTACATCCTTTCCTTGATCGTTTCCAGCCGCTCCTTGCTTTCCATGAGGAAGTCTGCGAGTTCCAACGCGACTCCTTCGTTACGTCCGATGGCGTACTGGATGGCGAGCGGATCGATTTCCATGCCGTTCACCTTCGCGAGTACCTTTGCGTACGTCTGGCGAAGCAGTTCGAGCCCTGAGACTTTCGCCGTCTCTTCACGATCGACGTAGATGATCTTCTCGTGGTCGTTCTGGTTCTTCCTTGCTTTCTTCTTTCGTTGAGACGCTGGAATCATTCTTGCGTTCAGCGAGCGGTTCCGGCCGATCCATTCCTTGAACCACTGGCCTCCTTGCTCGATCTGGCGGGCTACGTCGTCGATTGTCTCGACCTGGAGTAGCCTCTTGCGAATGATCGTTGCTGCCTCTGTCAGGAGTTTCTCTCCCTGAGCTTCGAGTCTCTCGGCCGTTCGCTCCAGGGCGGCTCGCAGCCTCTTCTGTCGGTCGATGTCCTCCTTCTTCCTGGGGTTTGCAGCCAGCATGTCCACTGCGTCAGCCGCGGAGTAGAGCGACTTGAACTCTGCCTCCTTCGCGATCGTGCAGAGCCTCGATGAATCGATCGGTTTCGTGTCGAGCCTCTCCAGTTCGTTGATCATCCTGATCAGGGTCCGCCAGGCGTTCTCTTCCGCCCGTCGTTCTGCCTTGAACTTCCACTTGCCGCAGCGACGTAGCGTTCTTGCCATGACGCCCTCGATCGTGTTCCTGAGCTTTGCCTCCTCTTCGAAGATGTCCTGGAGAACGTCCTTGAGGTACTCCGCGTTAGACTTCATGTCCTCCTGGACGTCTCTCGGTTGCTGGCGGTAGGTCGCCCGCATTGATTCGAGTTCCTTCTCGATCGTCTGTCGCTCGTTGTTCTTCTTGAGCAGCGAAGCCTCGTGCCATTCCATCGATCGTCGCTCTGACTCGACGTAGAACGTCTCTGGATCGAAGCTGAGAGGCGATGGAGGAATGTAGTCGAGTGGCTCCTCACTCGCCAGTTCGAATTCCTCCCTGTCGAATGGATCGTTCTCTAGCCAGTCCTGAGCGTTGTGCTGCTTCCTGCTCGACGCAAGCTCCTCCAGGCAGGCGTCGAGTTCTTCGTGAGTGCCGAAGATCCACTTTGACGGCGGATCGTCCTCGTCTGCTCGTTCTTGCTCTCGCGTCTTGACGACTTGTAGCCAGATCGGAATGCCACAGAGGCGTGAAGGCAGAAACTCCTGACCGGACTTCGATGTGACGAACTCGCAGACGTCGAGCTTGTGCTGGTGTCTCGACTTCATGTCCGTCCTGTTCTGACGCAGTTTCATCCACTGCGTCATCCACTCCCTGAATGCCCCGTACACCTTCATCTGGTGGACATACGGCTTGCCCGCTTCCGCGAGTGCTTCTGCCTCTTTCGATGTGGTGACGATGGGCAGTCTTGTGCCGTCGTCACGAACGTCGAGCATGTATCTCGACTTCCTTGTGTTGCCGTCCTTCTCGCCTGCTCCTGGGAAGAAGAACCCTTCCCCGAGCATGTCGTCGATCTTGTCGAGTGGGATGAAGCAGAGCGGGCTGTAGACCTTGACCTCTTGTTTCTCCTGCGTCTTCCTGTTTGCGACGTCGTACTGCGTCACGGCGAGTTCTACTTTTGTCGGGAACTCCACTAGGCCCTTGCCGTCGTTGAACACCAGCGGCGTGAGGCTCGGGCGAGCGTAGAGCGTCCGCTCGATGACCATCAGCTCCAGCTCCTCGATCGCCTTCCTTGTTGCTCGATTCACCTTGATTCCGTGGAGTGAAGCTCCGAAGTCCATCACGAACTTGGATCGCCCCGGTCCTCCTGTCTTCGGGCGGTTCTTGATGTCCTCCATGATCGTGCCGACGCATATCTTCCTGGGCAGTCCCGGAGCGTATCCCCACTTGCCACTGATCTCGTCCTGCTTCAGGTTCAGGAACGACAGGCAGGGCAGGAGAGAGTCTCGCTCGAATCCGTCTGGGTCGAAGACGTGATGCGACTTCGCCGTGCTGATCGTCTTCTGGGCGAGGTCGTTGAAGGTGTATACTGGCCGCTTGAAGCTCCATGCCGTGAAGCCGAGGGCCTTGAACTCCTCTCGCTCCTGGCGGACGAAGTTTCCTTCACGCGGCATCTTGCCAACGAGTTTGTCGTACACCTTGTATCCCTTCGACGGGACGACGACTGAGAACTCGATGCCCTTGTCGCAGATCTTCCTGACTCGAGAGAGGAACTGGCCTTTTGTCTTCTCACTGGCTGCCGCTGAGAGGACGATGATCGCGTACTCGTTACGCTCTGGAAGAGCGTTCCCCTTGATTGGCCGTCCGCTCTGTCTCGTTGACGAGGCAATCACACCGAGGATCTCCGCCTCGCTCCCTCCTTTCCAGAGCATGGCGTCCTCGATCTGCTCGATCTCGAAGCCGTAGGGGAGGATGCAGACCGCCGATCTCTCCTTCGTTCTTCTGGCGGGAAGTTCCTGCTCTCCTGAGATTTCTTGCTTCAGGGGAATGTCGTCGTGAGCGTTGCTGAAGGCTGCACTTTTCTTCTCTTCTTCGGGAAATACCTTGCGCCTGAGTTGTGCAGTCTTGTTCTCGTGTTCGCGTGTCCACGCTTGGAGGTACAGCGGCATCATCCTGGCGAGATGAGGGTCTTGACTGAGGATTTCCGAGCATGTAAGATGCTTCATGTGAGAATCTCTCCTGGTCGTGATGGGCCGGGGAATCTTCTGGCTGGAGACGCGGTTCTCGCAAGGGAATCGTGGAGATCCCTCACGCTGAGTGGCGGTGCTAGTAACACCGCCACTCTCTTTGTCTCTACAGCCATTTGCTCATGATCGAGCCGCTGACGTCGTTCGACGTTCGTAGCGACTGTACTCTGTCGTCGTTGTTGATTCGCGATTTTCGCCTCGGGCTCTCGCTTCGAGTTCTTCTCGTTCGCGTTCGAGGCGTTCGCGTCGGCGTCGTCCCATTTCCCTCCAGTACGCCCTCTGTTCTGGCGTGCCTGGACGTCGTGGCCTCCTCGTTGTTCTTGTCGTTGTCGTGGTTGTTGTCGTTGTCGTCCGCGGTTCGCTTGCTGGCGGCACTGAATCCAGTCGCGTCTGCTCCTCCACGCTGACTGTTCGTTCGACATACTCCGCGTTCGTGAGGACATAGAGCGTCGTTGGCGTGAAGAGGAGCTGAACGCTTCTTTCGTGTCCGTTCTGCCTCCTGACTTCGAAGCAGATCTCGTTCTGTTCCTCCCGGTGTTCGCATTCTGCGAAGATGAGCAGCTTCTTTCTGAGCCGCTCGATCTCGTCGCCTGTTGTGTAGCGAAGCGTTAGCAACGCCTCTTGCTTCGCTTCGGGCCTGACCCTGATTTTCTTGACCAGGCCGTCGTTCGTGAACTTCACACCCAGAATCGACTCGATACCAGTATTCATCTCCCAAATGTCCTTGCTTCCTTTTACATCGGCGAAGCTAATTCCGCTCCTGGCTGGAGTAAGAGAGATATCGAAGACACGATCCTCGACCCCCTTCCTACACTCAGGAGTACAGGGGAGACTTTTTTTCGAGGCGAGCGGCAGCGTATCGAGCGACTCCTTCTCGGATTGTTCATTCCGCTTGTGTTGTCTGTTTCCTAAAGTTTCCTTTCCCTCCTATCAAGAAGGAGAAGGAGACTTTTCTTACCGAACCACAACGCTTGAAAGACAACCCTTCAGAGTGATTTTACCGATCTGGAGGATTGCCGATCAAGTGTGTGCAATGTCGTGAGACGGTCTGTGCTGGCTTAGCACTAGAGGTAACAAACATAGACAGGCTTTTGCCCTGTGAGTTCGTTTGCGATTCTCACCGCGATCCGCCGCACTGCTAGCGCTCTGAGGGCACTTTCCCCTCCCATGTCGTCGATGTTGTCGTAGCTGTACCGCCCGTCACTCCGCACGAGGTAGACACGACGAATCCATTCGCCCTTCATTGCCTCGATCGTCACTAGCCAGAAGTGCTTTCCCACGACTTCGACGACGACATCGAAGTCGCCGTCTTGCCTGAAGTGCTCTTCTGTCTTGAGTTGCCAGCCCTGAGTTGAGATCATTCCATTCTCTTTCTGTAGTAGTTCGTTGTGTGTTGAGACAATAACGCCTCAGCAAGTCCCGCTCTTTCTGTTCTAGCGAGACCCGCCGAGGCATTCATTTACCTGTCGGGCATGGGGGGCGAATCAGTCTGTTGTCAGGTCTTTTACCACTTCGTCGCGGAGAAGTCTTGCATCCAGTTTGCGGCTTTCTTGCAGCTTCTCTTCATCGTCCCAGAGATCCTGTTCGATCTCTGACGTTCTGTTGACGAGGTTTTTTTCGGTCCTTCATCCATTGGCTGTCGATCGCTCTGAGTTTTTCCATCACTTGAGCGTATTCGTCCTTCAGGGCTTGTCGTTCGTCTGCTGTCATTTTTTCTCCTTACCAGTCGAGTTCTTCATTCAGCTTCTTCCTGATCCTCTTGAACTGCTCTCCCAGTACTCCTTCTGTCTTATCTGCTGAGTCCAGCAAGAACAGGATGTGCCAGACTTCCTCGCTTGAAGGCGACCACGGTAGGCGTTTCTTGTCTGTTGCGTACGACATATAGTAGTCGTTTGCCGGCTTTCTATCCTCCTCCGAAGCTCGTGGCATTCGAGAGAGATAGATCGGTGGTCTTTTCTGGGCGGCTTCCATCTCCTGTCGTATCTGTTCTGTCAGGAGATCGTGCCAGCCTCGATCCTTTCCTGCCTGGAAAGAGATGAAGCTGACGAGAGCGACGACGATCGATGCGAACACCCACTCGATGATCTGTTTCATGACTGAATCTCCTTTCTGTGCAGATTGTCCTTTGGCCTGATGGGATTTAGTCTTCCTTACGCTTGTGACATCCATCTGCGTAGCAGCCCTTGCACATCCTTGCCTCTTCTGCTGGTAGCATCTTCGTCGCTGTTGCCATTCGCTTCCAGTTGCACGGCTCGGTAGGGTCCTTCTCGTCCAGGACAATTACTGTCCACCCTTCCACGAGCCAGCCGACCACTCGTCCGTTGAAGGTGTCGTGAGCGTCCTCGTCGTTCATCGGGTGGCTGTGTTCGATGTGCCCGCGGCCGTCGTCCTCTCTGAAGCTGAACTTGTTCCCGAACCCGTTCGCTTTCTTTCTGTGGTACATCGTGAAAGTCATGGTGACGGCGACGAGAGCTGATGATGTTGTGTTCATTCGATCTTCCTTTCGTGGTTGATGCTTATCAGATTCTCGAATTCACGTTGTCCAGCCGTACTGTTCGCTGAAGCAGACAGGGTACTTCTTCTCTGACTCGACTTCCTCAGCGAGCCATTCGCTCTCCTTGTCAGAACGGCATTGTATCTTCGAGCACCTGAAGATGGTTCTGGATGTACCGAGGTAGCGACCTTCGCTCCTCCTGCTCTTTCATCCTCCTCGCCTCTCGAATCCTGTCGAGTTCGTCGAGGCTGATTCCTTCGTCCTCGCCGTCTTCCTCTGTGTACTTTTCTTCAGTGCCGAGGTTGCTGAGGTTTTCACAGAAGCAGCAGACGTATCCGCCGTGGAGATTGTTGTAGTCGAGCGTCGGCTGACCGCAGTAGACGCACTCGCAGTCATCAGGATGTTGAATCATGATCGATGTCCTTTCTGTGTCTCTGACGTATTACGTTGTTCGTACGAAAGACTCTCTCTAACTTCTTAATGTGTAAGAAGTTAGAGAGAGTCTATGACTGCACACCTTGTCGTCGTATCATGCTGCTCCATTTGCACTTACGACGACCTCCGAAACACTCTCTCCATTTGCACACGAAGGGCAGTACTCGTCGCCGTAGAGAGTGCGAATGAGTAAGCAGCCGCAGTCGCTGCACCGCTCGTCCTCGTGGCACTCCGCCTCGATGTCGCGTTCTTCCGTCATGATGTTTCTCCAGTGTTTTCCTGGGTTTGCTGTGTCTGTTGAGACTTCATCCACTCGATGCACTTCATGATGACGTCGCAGTGGCAAGCTAGTGGCGAGCACCAGCAGCCGAGATCGAGTTCGGGATGCTCGATTAGAAACTGAAGAGCAGCGACGACTGGCTCGTATCCATCCTGGATGCACTGCCACAGGTCCTTCTTAAATGCTGGAATCGCCTCACCACGTTTGTGAATCACTGTCTTGCCCTCGGCGTCTCTGCACCAAGGACAGGCACGGTGGATCGGATGTTCGTTGGCGAGAGGCGAAAGAGGCCATCCGTTACAGGCCCGACCGCAGTAGTAGATTCGCTTGGCTCGTGGTGATCCAGGGCGAATCCCTTTCACGTTGACGACTTTCATCTTGGCTCCCAGGTGTTGTTGTCGAGTTCTTCTTGGGCTGTTTCTCTGGTGCGGAAGTAGTCAGATTCTCTGGAGTACGGGCCGCACTTGCAGATCGTGCCGATGTAGAAGCCCGCGGCCGATCGACAGACTTGCATCTGAAGTTTCGTTCCGCACTCAGAGCAGACGGGACTCGCACCACTGAGGATCGTTTCACCAGGAAGCATCACTGATTCTCCTCTGCTTGTTTGAGTTCGTTGCGGACTTGCATGAGCAGCTTGCCGAGATAATTCTCGCCGACGCCGTTGCAAACTCCCCAGAAGACGTCACCCCAGGTGTTCGCTTCCACGAGTTCTTCCTCACCCGTCGCCAGGAGCTTCTCTTTCAGGGACGAGATGGCGAACTTCTGTCGCAGCAGTCTCAGCATTACCTCCAGCTTGATATCATCCCAGTCTGTTCGAACAGTCGATTGAAGTCCTCTTGCTGTTCGCTTTGCTGCTGCTGGCGTCTCACAGAGCAGGATCGCCTCACGAGCAGAGCGATCATCGCCTTGCCGAATGACTCCAGGGAAGAACTTTGCCCACTGATACGCCTGCTCGACAGAGTGAAACAGCGTGCCGTCTTTCGCCTTCACTTCACAAGCCCAGAAGTTCGAGAGCCAGCGGTATTCGCCAAAGAATCCAGCGATCATCTTCCGCTCCTTCACCAGACTTGTAAGCGAGCAAGAGCGAAACATTCACTCTATCAAACTCACTTACACTCCAAGAAAGCAACCACGACAAACCGTTCAAGCCGTCGAGACAGCGTCCATCTCTAACACCACGAATAACAACTTCTCTCCAACCGACGATGAAGAGAGTGGAGAGATTTTCTATTATTCACAGAGCGTGTGGTTAGTCTGGCTACCTAAACACACTGTCAGAAATGGTTCTTTCTGCTTCTGAGCAAAAACTTTTCACGCCCTTTTCTTGTCGTCATTAACGCACCTGGCGAAGTTTTTTCTGCTTATCGCTTAAGGACTTATGGAATCGAAGATGATTTCCTGTTCACTTTTCCTTGACAAGTTGTTTTAAAGTATGCTACACGCTCTTAGAGAGCGTTCCGCAGCGTCCTATCTGCTATTCCACGATCCTCCAAAGCGGTAAAACAGCAAGGATTGTTTCAGCGGTGGACAAGTTGGTTCCACCTGTCCACATCATCTCATCGAGGTTTTCGATGTGGACAGGTCTCTGATGTGGAATCTTAAAAGCTTCCTCCGCTCCTCTGTAGGAGTTGAGAGACGAGAAAGTTGTCAGTCCAGAAGCAAGGCTCTGGGCACTTGGGGACCAAAGGAAGAAGCAGAAATAACGTTCTCGGGCCTTGGGCCTTGATGAGGGTGTGAAGTTCTTCTTCCTCTTCCCGCCTCGTGACGGTCCCCAACACCCACACATGGCTCTGAAGCTCGCTTGACGAACAACAACGAGCAGCGAGTGACTGACAGCAGCCTGGACGAGTGACGAACAACGAAGAGGGACAGCCAACTTCTCTTTCTTCGCTGGGGAGTAAGAAGAGACTTTTGAAGTTCTCTTCTTCCACTTGTCCATTTCGAGATGACGAAAAAACGATCATTCGAAAACTTTAGAGATTGAAACCGCGAGAGTGAAGCGACTCAAGAAGCTGAGTTTTCTTGAGACGGTTTGACGATAAGAAGAGAAAAAAGAAAAGACCGCGGCCTCTACTCCTTGCGAAGTAGAAGCTGCGGTCTTCTCGTTCACACGATTAGAAGTGGATGCGACACAGCGTCTTGCGATATTTGATGAATCGCTCTGTGTACATCCTGCGGATCTTGTAGTCGGGGTGCTGTTCCGACTGTCGCTTTATGTACTGCATCTCTTCGACACACTTCTCTCTAAAGAATAGGAGGTCGTCGCTGCTGAGGTCCACGATGCACTCGTAGAGACGCTGGAGCGTGGAGAGGGTGCAGAGGCCGCCACACGCGAGGAACGCCATCCAGGCGTCCGCGATGGAGTGAGAGGGCCTGGTGATTCGACGCGGTTCACACACGATGAGGATCGTGAGCACGAGGGCCGCGAAGAAGATCAGACAGAGGGTGAGACGCAGAATCGACAACTCGTTCATGTGATTCTCCTGGCTGGAGTGAGAGTTTACCAGAAACGAAGAGAGCCGCCTCGATCGTGAGACGGCTCGAAACTTTTCGGGACAGAGTGAGTCGCTTAGAAGCGATCCTCTTTAGTCGGCTGCTTCTTCGCGTTGAGAGCGGCGGTGCGGTCGGCGACGAACTTGCGGTGCTTCGTCGCCCGCTCGATTGTGACTTTCTTGCTGCCGTCACAGCACAGACAGACGCCAGGCTCCTTCCAGCCGGCGAACTGCACGAAGCCCTTGCCCTTGCACTTGGGGCATTGGACGAGAGCGGGCTTCTTCGACGTGGATGCAGCGGGAGCAGCGGGAGCAGTCGGAGGAGTGAAGACCCAACTCCACTGCTCCGACTTCTTGTAGCCGAGATGCCTCAGCAGTTGGCGGAGAGCTTCACGCCCTTCCTCGGAGTACTCGGCGGGATCGACTTCGATCGCCTCACCCAGCACCTCGTTGCCGGTGTGGAAAGTGACGAGAGGAAGAAAGCCAGCAGGAGCAGAGACGTCGAGGCCCGACAGAATCGCTGTACCGCCTGAGTTGGGGACAGAGAACTCGATACGACCATCGACGACTTTCCAGGAGAAGGACATCGCGGCCAGAACGGAAGAAGAAGCGGTCATGACAGACTCCTTGCCATGAAGTGAAGGAGTTCAAGCAAGCTGCAACACACAGCTTCACCAACTCAAATCACTTCAACTCAAGAAAGCGAAACGGCAAACTGTCCAGTAACGCTGAATGATGTGGTCGTATGCGGAAAAAGAAAAACCCCTCAGCCTTGTAGACTGAGGGGTTCGTGTTTGTGTCGTGACGACTACTGCCATGCCGACGCCTCGACGGCGGATAGCATTTCGATCTCCTCAGCGAGGGCGTCACTGAGTTGTAGCCACCGCTCCCGCTCCGCATAGCCGCTGAGCCACCAGCGAGCTTGTTCGAGAAACACGGGCTGCACCTTGCACAGATCTGCGAGTGAGGCATTCTCACAGATCAGATGCAGTGCGTGGGGGAGCGAGTGAACGCCAGAGACGAACTGTCGTCCTGTTACCACCATGCCGAGCAGACTCTTGACTGCCATCGTCAGTCTCCTTTCGTGTGATCAGTTGTCGCGAATGCAACACGCATCCACCTAACAACTGATTCACATCCTGAATGCAAAGCGACAAACCGTTCAGTTTCTTGAGTCGTGCGTACGTCGTTGTGTCTTCTAGCTCTTGAAGCCCAAAACACAACGAGTAGACCCCCGTACCCCCTCCAGATCATCACAGCAATCAATGAAACACTAACGGGGCTCCTTACAGAAACCCAAAGGATTTTCAAAGTTGGGATACTTTGCGAGTCTTTTATTCGATTTGAATCAACTCGAGACGTGTCAGAAAAACTGGTACGAATTTCTTACAAAAAAATCACAGGAGTTCATAACTTTTTCATGCAATGCGTTGCATGTTATCTTTCCTTTTAGTTATCGAGTTCTCGATAACTCGAGGTGACGCTTTGCATCAACAGCGATCACTTCTTCACAAATTCGTAACGAAACAAACAAGAACGGAAAGAAAGTAAAAGAACATGCAGGACTTCATCGCAAAGGCTCTGAAGAACTACAGGATGCAGCGGAACATGACGCAGGCGGACCTCAGCAGGGAGGCGGACGTCTCGCTCAGGATCATCAACTACATCGAGAGCGGGGAGCAGTTGAACCCAAAACTCGTCACACTCACGAAACTTGCGAGGGCCCTCGGCGTTTCCGTGGAGGATCTGCTAAGGAATGCCAGGACGTCTTCTTCGAAGAAAACAAATGACGATGGGATTTAACGCACGCCATTTGCGTTAATGCTTACGGATACTTCGAGTTCAGGAAAACACGTCGAATTTTGAGAGTCACTGTACCGTTCTACTACACCCCACATCGAGGAGTGCCTTAAGATGACACACCACAAGAAGAAAAAGAAGCGTCGTGGAAGGGGCGAAGGATCGATCTACAAGAGGGGCGACGGCCGGTGGGTCGCGATACTCGCTTCAGGGGAGGTTGACATTACAACGGGGAGGAAGAAGCGGAAGTACATCTACGCTGAGTCGAAGACAGAGGTCCTTCATCTTCTGGAAGATCACAAGGCGAAGTTAAAGGCGAAGCGTGTCGAGTCTCATGATAAGCGACTCCTTTGTGATTACCTCGACTCCTGGTTGGAGACGAAGAAACTTTCTGTAGAGAAACGGACACAGGAGTCGTACGAGTCGCATGTCCGCGTCCACATCAAGCCGAATCTCGGATCGATCAAGCTGCAAGATCTGACTTCGCAGAACGTTCAGGACTTCTACTCAAAGCTCGTCAAGGATGGTGTCTCCTCGACGCAGGCGCGCAAGGTCGGGACGACACTTGGAGTCGCCCTGGCGGACGCGGTGAGGGCCCGACATCTGCTAGTCAATCCCTCTGTCGGCATTCGCAAGCCCAAGAAGGTCTTCAAGGAGAGTGAAGTATGGGACGAGGAGCAGTTGCGTTCTTTTCTCGCCGCCGCAAAACAAGACGAACGGCACTGGCCTTTCTACTTGACGATGCTCGACAGTGGACTACGCCCCGGTGAGCTTTGGGCATTGCGTTGGTCCGACGTGAACCTCGAGTTGGGAATACTGACGATCCGCAGGGCGATTGAAGGCGGATTAGGACCAGTCGGCGTCAAGGCTCCCAAGACGTCAAAAGGTCGGCGAAATGTCGTTCTATCTCCGCCGACAGTTGCAGTCCTTCGTGAACTGAGAGAGAAACGGCTGTTAGCAGGCGCGAAGGAAACGGACCTCATCTTCTGCAACATCCGCGGCGGCTTCATGAGGTTCTCGAACTTCTATCGCGATTCATACAACCCCCTTCTGGAACGAGCGAACCTTCCTCACAAGCCGCTCTACACCCTCCGACACACATCCGCCACGCTCTTGCTCCTCCTGGGAGAGCCAGCGAAAATTGTCTCAGAGCGCCTTGGGCACTCGACAACGAGGCTCACACTTGATACTTATAGTCATGTCCTCCCGTCCATGCAAAAGACGACAGCGGACAGGCTTGGCGGCCTGCTCGAGGGACTCATGGCGAAGAAAGATTTGAAACCTTCAGAGGCCGACGGGGTTAATACTCGGGTTGTAGATGGCGGTCCCGGAGGCTGCAACTCAGCAGATGGACAAACGTAAAGGACGACCAAGTCATGATGGCGCAAGGACTTACAGGCGCAGAAGGCGTAGCTCAGCTGGTAGAGCAACGGACTTTTAATCCCACCAACAACTCCCGCACTGACGACCTCCGATCGTCGCAAACCCTTCCGTTTTCCCTCATTTACAGCGATTTTGCTGGCATTTTCGATAGCGGCGGCTGCCACGATAAACGCCCCCTGTCCGACTTACAGGCTGTCAGTAAGCGGTCAACGCCAGAGACGCGGTATCGCGTCTCTTTTGGTGTCCATTCGTCATTTTGGTTGATTCTTTGGATCACCCCACGGATCGCCTCTTGACAACGGCGGCGTGAGGGCGGATCATCAAGGAGTACAAGTGAGAAGTGTACTTGCGATCAGTAGACGGAAATGGATGGGATCTCCATCAGGCTCGTGTTCTCGCCGCAGAGCGTATTCCTCGACGTAGAGGAAACCTCGTCTTGCGGTTTTTTCTCCAGCCAGGAGAAGTACGATGACGGTCGGAACGGTCGCAGTGATGGCGACGAGCGGTTCTCGCAACGCAGGGATGGTGACGACATCTCAACCGACACCCCCCTCACAAGGAGAGCGAGGAGACAAGCTCTACCTGCTCAAGGAGGTATGCCGTATTTTGCGGGTATCGCGGGCGACTCTCTACCGCCTCATGAACTCTGGGGCTCTCCACTACTCGAAGGTCGGTGGGCAGCGGCGAATCTCGCGACGGCAGCTCGACGAGTGCATCGACAGGCACGACACGTCGAGGCACGATACCGCGGCATGATGCCGGTTCTGTAAACGATAGGAGCGGGTCTGACAGGGAGTTCAGGCCCGCTCTTTCTATTTTCAGTCGAGATTCCACTTCGCTTTTCGGAGGTGGAGGGTGAATATATGCCCTGTTGTCTTGTAGTCGTATTCTATTCGGTGCAAGACGGCCTGGAAAGACAGCTCGTGTCCTGGTTTTAATTTCTTTGCCTTTTCGCGGTCTTCTTTTGTCTTGAGCGGAATGATCGCCGGACTCAGGGGGCGGACGTCGGCATCTTCCTGACTGATCAAGAAGATGAATTTATACAACTCGCGAGGGTGTCGGCGGTTGTCAGGTCTTGCGTCTCTGACGTCGTGCTGCCGGGCGTGGAACACGATGCAAGGTCCGAGAGGGGGTGCGTCCTGGATGTCGATCGCCGGTAGTTTCCAGGAGATTTCCTTTACGTTTTGCGAACTCAATACCTTCTTCAACATTAGGATTTGATCGTTCAGGGCTATCTCGTTCCTCTTATTGTCGAATCGCTGAACGATGTCGGTCTTTTCAATCACCCACTGTTTCGTATTTTGTAGCGACTTGGCATCAAATTCAGCCTCCTTCGCTTTCGGCGGGGCTTTCTGAAGAAAGAAGACCAGAGCCAGGCACACGAAGAGGGGTAGTCGGGGTTCGCTGATGAGCATGTCGGATCTCCGTTGAGGGCGACCCAACGACTCTATCAGCGCGCTGTTTTGTCTGTCAAGCGTTTACCCGCCGATGTCCGACCCCTTCGGCGGTTTCGGCAGCGACTTCAGGTCGGGGAGTTCCTCCGGGAACCAGGGGTGGGTTTCGCCGACTTCCTCACGCAGGAACTGGGACGTCGATTGGCCCTGCTCGGTAAATCCAGGTTCGAGACGGGCTTCGCGGGACTCCTTCGCCGCCTCGCCGGCCCAGATCCTCGCCCGCTCCTCGATGGGTAGGTCTGAGTCCAGATAAGTTCCTTGCGAGGATTCTCTTTCGACCTCGAAGGCGATGTCCGCTGCCTCCTGTGCCGACATCCTCCGATCTCTCCTGCCAATTCTTTCTCCCCTAGCCTCTTCTCCTTCCTCGAACGACTCGAGGGCAGAACCCTCGTCCGCTGCGTTTTCTCCTTTACTCCGCCCTTTCGAGATCGTGTTTGTTTTTTCGAATTCGAAGCTGTCGAGCTTCGCATCGAGTTCCTCGATCAATTGGTTGCCGAGTTGCTGAGAGAGGGGAAGCTCATAATCCTGGATGTCGAACTCCTCTATCTCGTCGTCGAGGTAACGAATGAGGAGGCGGTGGATGTCTTCCCGCAGGAGGTCAGCTTCGTCCTTGATCGTCTCCAGATCGTGTGCTGCGACTCGGTCGGCCGTGATCTTCTCCAAACGGCGGCTGAGGTCTTCGTAAGCCCTCCACGGTCCCTGCCTCATCTCGTCCTGTTCCTTGAAGTGGGCTCGCCACCAGCCAGGAGATCCTGGTGTTTGACCTTCCTTAGCGGACCACTCCTTTTGCCCCATCGACCACCAGTCCTCGTTCCCCATCGACGGACGCCATTCAGGGTCGGTCCTAGCGTTCAACGAATGCAGGCGGGCGAGTCGTTTCTGGAAGAGGGCCTTGGAGACTTTCTGGTCTGCGTGGTCTTTCCCCTGGTTCGACAGAATGTCTTGCTGCTTCTCAAGGAAGTTTTCGTCACGGTTGTCGTCAATGAATTCGATGAACTGGACGGACTCGAGGAGTTTCTGCTGACCTTCTGGCGACATCGACATGATTTGCTGGACGGTCCACCGCTTCTTCATCGCCTCATGGTGTCGTGATTCTTCCTCTTCTTCCTTGATTTCCCTTTTATCGCGGTATTGCTCCGCGAAAGCCGCTGGCGATTCCCGTTCCTTCTCCACGACTTGCTCGGCGAACTCGGGCGTACCCACCTTGACGATCTCACCCTTCGAGCCGAGGGCGACAGGCCCTTCTCCTCGTCTGCGATAGTCGTCTTCCGTCAACCTCTGCACCGTTGATGGGTGAGAGAGACTTTGGTATTCGCGATCGAATTCCGCTTCTCGTCGCCTTCCTGTCCCCGTCTTCAAGTATTCGTTGGCGTACTTGACCATGAACGAGTCGGGCTCGAAGGAGTCGTACTCGAACTCTGAGGGGGCTTTCGGCGTCGTCGCAGCCGCCTTGTTGATCGTGTGGATCTGGTCGCGGTAAACCTTGCGGATCTTTCCCTCGTCGGTGTAGACGAAGAACTCGTAAGGCTTCGTGTCCTTCGCCTTCTTGTACACAACGAACCCGTGCATGACGACGTTCTTGCCTGTCTGTTCGTCCTTATCCTTGAGGACGATCTGGGCCTCGAGGGTGTTTTCCTCCTTCCGCTCCATGTGCCCGCGTTTAGCTAGCCAGATGATGTAGCCGGTCGGACACTCCTCGATCCGCTTGCCGAAGAACTTCCCCTTCGTCATGACGTAAACATCGCCAGGTGGTTTCCGGTAGGAGACGACCAGGGCGTACTCGAGTTGGGCCGAGAGCGTAAGGGCTTCGCCAGCGAGAGGGGCCTGGACTCGCTCTCTCCGCCCGATAGCCGCTTTCAGCTCCTGTGCCGCTTTTCCCAGGCGATCGAGGTTGTTGGCGTACCAGTTCAGGTCGCGTTCCTGTTCTCCCGCCTTGATGTCTCCCTTGTGAATTCCTTTCTTGAGTCTCGTGTAGGCGTCGATGACGTCCTGGTGGATCTCCGCCTGTGACTTCAGGGCTTCCGAAAGACCCTTCTCCTCGGCTTCCTTGATGATTTCCTTGAGTCTGCCCGCGATGCCTGCACTCTCGGCATTCGTCCGGAAGCTAAAGCCAGTGGCGTATCCGCTGTCTTCCAGTGTGTCCACGAGTTTGAGCCGCTTCTCAACTTCCCTTACATCCTCCTTCGAGTCCACAAAGAGAACGGCATTCCCAGGAAGTCGTTTGACCGTCGTCAGGAGGAACCAGTAACGGTCCACAACTTTTGCCAACTCCTTTTCTGCCGTCTGTTTCGCATTGATCTTGGCCTTCTCTGCCTGAAAACGAAGCTTCTCGACTGCGGCGATGTACTCATCTCTGGCCCGCTGCACCTTCATTTCCTTCGACTTATCGTTCGGGCTATTTCTGCTGATCTGAGCGAATTTCTCATAAGCTTTCCGTTCCCTGACCTTCAACTCGCCTTCAATGAATTCGACTTCCTTCTTCAGCTCCTTCTCCACTTTCCTGTTAAGGATTTCTGGAGCCAACTCGGACGGCGTCTTCTTGTTTAGTAACGGGTGAACGCTCGTAACGAGGACGTGGTTCCTGTTCTTTGCGTCGTATTTATCACGACCAACTTCAATTTTCATCGGGCTGCTGAGCAGAAGAAAGAAAGAGAGTTATCCTTCCTGGTGCGGAAGAAGTCCGCAACAAGAATCTTCTGTCAGCATCATCGCTCTAATTCACTCACTTCTTGATTTCACTTAATGTTCGACACCCTCCTAGGTAAAATCAAGACGTTCTGGAAGTCCCTCTGGGCTGGTAGTTCGTCTCATCGCGAGGTGGCGTCCCGTCTACGCCTAAGTAGGGAAGTTAAGCTTGGCGAATTCTCCGTATCTTTCAATAGCGGCAGAGTCGTACATTCTGGCTGCCTCTTCTTCGCTGTCCGAACTCCCTAGATATACAGTCTCGCTTTGGTCGTTTTTTATTTGAGCCCGCCACTTTGCGTACTGCTTATGCCAGCTAACCCCCTTGAACCGGCTGGTTTTACCAGGCTTGTTTTGGGGTGTCGAGTTCCTCCTGTTTTGTCTGTGAGTAGCTAGACGAAGATTTGAGCGAACGTTGTTCAGGCCGTTTTGGTCGATGTGGTCAACTTCCATCCCTCTAGGCGCATTCATGATGAGTCGGTGCAGATAAACAGTTCTCCAGATCCCCTCGACTTTCACTTTTGCTGCGGCATATACGCCGTTTCTCTTTCTGTTCAAAAACCAGTGATAGTTCCTTACCAACTCGATATCTTCCGGACTAATCCAAGTTACGATTCCCTCACGCAGTTCAATTGAGTAACGAGCAGTTGTCGATTGCAGGGTATTTTCAGCTAGTTCAGACATTTTAAGATTGTAGTTGGTCGTGGGTCTAATCAACAAAGTTGTTCAATTTTGGAAGTCTTTATGGGCAGGCAGTTCTTCCCATAGAGAAATGGCCTCGCTATTACAATATGGGGCTGGCCTCGGGACTTTCTCAGGAGCGTGGACGGACTCGCGCATCGAGCTGGTGCGGCACTTCCGCCACTGGGTCTACATCGCCGTCGATCGCATCGCGACAAAAGTAGCCACGCAGGTTCCGAACGTCACGTTCGTTCGTGCGGACCTGGATTACATGGACGCGGCGAAGAAGCGTAGAAACGGCAAGGCGACTCTTTCTCCCTATCACCGCAGCAAGGCTCTCACTCCTCTCCGCAGTCATGAAGAACTCGAGCCGGCAAGAGAAGATCACCCGCTTGTCAGACTCCTCCACGACCCGAACGAACCCGACACCGCCTATGACCTGTGGTACGAGACGGTCCTGTTCTTGAAGCTCACCGGCTCTTCCTACTGGTGGATTCCGAAGAACAAGACGACGGGGTTGCCCGAGGCGATCTGGGTCATCCCCTCTCACTGGATCTGGCCTGTCGTCGGCAAGGATCGCACGATCGACGGCTACGAGGTCCGCCCGGTTGAGGGCAACTACCTCCGCAAGTTCCTCCCTTACGAGGACGTCCTCCACTTCAAGTTCAAATCACCGACTTCAAAGATCGACGGTTACTCCCCGCTCACCGCAGTCAACAACTGGGTGGACACGCAGGAGAGCGTTGATCGCTCCCGCTTCTTCTTTTTCCGCAACGGCACGTTCCCAACCGTCGCCATTGAATTCGCGGGCGACCTTCAGGATCTGACGAAGGAGAAACTCGATCAGATCGAGGCGAAGTTGATGAACCGCTCTCAAGGCGAAACAAAAAGCGGGAAACCACTTTTTGTTCCTCCGGGGATGAAGCTCAAGCCGCTGTGGATTACCGCTCCGGAAATGGGCTTCATCGAGAGCGCCGAGCAACTCCGCGACAACATCCTGGCAGCGTTCGGCGTGCCGGCGTGTATCGCTCAGATCAACTCCGATATGACGTACGGGAGCGTGACGGCGGCTCAGGCCGGCTTCTTCACGATGACCGTCAATCCTCTTCTTCGTTTTCTCGGCCAGGTGATTACTGAGAAGATGGCGTGGCTCTACGATCGCAAGCTCCGCGTGTGGTGGGAGGACATGACGCCCGACGATCCTGAGATGGTGGAAAAGCGTATCCAGACGGATCTTCTCGCCGCTGCCAGGACGCCCAACGAGATTCGCGGGCTTCGCGGATACGCCGCTTACACGCACGGCGGTGACGATCCCATCGTCGCCCGTAACCTCGCCGTCCTGCCGATCGGTACGGGGCGAAAGCCTGAGTGGCAAATCGCTGATCCAGGGCTCGACAACGAACGCAACGCCCTTAAAGACCCCTCTTCTCCCACCGAAAAGCCGCTCGTCGAAAACGACGACACTGACGATAAAGAATAATGAGTACTCTCGAAATCAAATCCGTCTTCCTCTCCGTCGCCGAGAGGGAGAAGAAACTTTCTGAACTCGCGAATCACAAGGACTCGCAGAGTCTTTGTTTCAAAGACGCCTCTCAGTTCTCCTACACGCTGTCGGAGTCGAAGGGAGGTATTGTCGGTCACGACCACACCGATCCGTCCGTCCTTGAGATCAACGAGAAGGAGATGTGGGCGGAGTTCAAGCTAACACAACTCCGCAGAGATCACCACGGCGACATCGTCGAGCCGAAGGGCTGTCTGCCCTTCCTCTCGGAGTACGAGAAGAACGCGCAGGTGTTCTTCAGCCACCGCTCCAGTGATGTACCGATCGCCAAGTCCACCGATGCCAACGGCAAACTTCGCCTGCGAGTCACCGACGAGGACATGGTCGCAAGGGCGTACTTCCACAACGTCACGCAGGAGAGCGTCGAGGTCTTTAAGCTCATCACGCTCGGGTACTTGAAGGGGGCATCGATCGGCTTCGTGCCCGTCCTCGGAGAGTGGATCGAAAGGCCCGAACGCAAGAAAGACAAGGACGAAAACAAGAACGAGATCGACTTCGACTTCGGCGGCATCCGTTTCAAGAAGTGGAAACTTCTGGAGTGGAGCGTCGTCCCGATCCCCGCCAACGCTGACGCCATTCGCGGCTTCCTGTCACGCGAGAAGTCCCTCTCCCCCATCACCCGCAACTTCCTCTCTCCTTACGCCGCCGAGAGGAAGGCGTTCCTCTTCCTTCCCGGTCAACTCACCAAAGAGATTCAACATATGTCTGTCGATACGAACACTGAAGAAAATAAAATCACAACCGCAGCGGAGGAGCTTACCAAGGCGGTTGAAAACATGGACAAAGTCATTGAGACGATGAAGGACGTCACAAAAAATATCGATTCGATGGTTGTTGAAGCTACCGTCACTGATAACCCTGAAACGAAGAACGTCGAAGTTGTTGAGAAGGCCGTAGAGAAGAGCGTGGAAGCTACTTCCGCCGCGGAGATGAACTCCTCCGACAAGACTCCCAGCGACGACATGCCGTACGGATGCAGCGTCCTCTGCAAGGCTCACGAGCTGCACAAGGCGGCTCATGATCACTTCATGACGAGTTACAAGAAGATCGACAACGAGAAGACGATCAAGTTCGTCACCCGTCATGTGAACAAGTTTGCCAAGGCGATGAACGCTCTGTCGAAGTTCGCGGCAGAGAATTACCCGAAGCACGTCAAGGAGCCGGTCGAAGTCGCGGGCATCGACAACAGCGACGATGACGAACCGGAACACAAGTCGCTCTTTATTGATGATTCTCTTGTCGAGGTTGTCGAATTCCTGAAGGAACTCGCGGAGGATAACAAGCTCACGAAGGCCCAGAAAGCCGCGTGCAAGTTGTATTCTCAGTCGCTCAAATCCGTTAATTTTACCAGTTCACCGGCAAAACCGCAGGAAGTGAAAACGGTTTTCGAGGAAAAAACATCGGCGACCGAAACTCAGACCCCTAACAAGGAAGAGGCGCATATTGTCAAAGTTCTGGAGAACTGCGAGAAGGTCGATGAGAAGATCAAGAGTTTGTTTTACAAGTTGTTCGGCACAGAGATGTAATCGTGATGTATAGAAATTACATGCGTCGTTTTCGTGTTATCATGAAAACTGATTCGTTGTCTTTCTTCCTTTATGTATAGAACTGAATGCCGCCGCCGTCATCGTCTTCTTCTCGACGTAGTGAGACTTCCGCTAGCAAGACGCAGCAAACTCCTATCTCTTTGTCAGTTAGCCAGAAAGCAACGTCTTCGGCGACTCGAGAAGGCGAAGCAAGTAAAGAATGCAAGGAATGTAAACACTGGCTGAAGAAGGGCGTCAGTGAGCAGACGCAAGCAGAACTCGGCGACTGCCGTCTCGAGCCCCCTTTCCTGATCGTCCCTGGAATCCCTCTCACTCAGTTCGGCCCTCTCTCCTTCCACCCCGTCACATCTGGCAGCGACTGCTGCTCTCACTTCACGCAGAAATAACCAGCGGCACTCATCTCTCGCCGCTCACTTCGGAGAAATCCAACTCTAATGTCCGCAGATAACAAGACTCCTTCCGTTACTGACTCGCTTGCTCAGAAGGTCGAGTCGCTGGCCGATTCGCAGAAGAAGACCGTTGAGGTCCTCGAGAAACTCGTCGAGAAGACATCCTCGAATGCCGAGCAGAACCGCAAGTCGCTCTTCGGTGGCGGCGCTCCTAACGTCCGCACTGGCGAGAGCGCTCTAACGAGTCGCGGCTTCAGCTACATGAAGCTGCTCCAGGCGATGTCGAAGATCGTTCCTTATGAGGACGCGAAGGTCGAGATCGACCTCCACAATCGCCTCCAGAAGCTGTACGTCGATAAGTTCGGCTACCAGAAGGCCGAGACGAACTCGATCCTCGTCCCCATGTCCTCGTCCTTCCTGGCGATCAGTTGCCCGGAAGAGCGGCAGTTCAGCGAGGAAGTCGGCCAGGTCGTCAAGGCCGGTCTGCACGGGCTCGACTGGCATGAGTACGTCGCTCTTCGCAAGACGCTGTCGTGGACGGACGAGTCTGCTCTCGGTTCGTTCGTCGCCCCGCCGATCCAGGGCGAACTGATCGAGCTGTTCCGCAACCGTGAAGTCTTCATGCGGGCGGGGGCTCGTGCGATGCCGATGCCGCCCAACGGCCGCATTGTCTTCCCCCGTCACACCGGGCCGTCGAGTGCCTACTTCATCGGCGAGAACACGTCGATCACCACGAGCGAGCAGACCTCCGGCGATCTGACCCTCCAGGCGAAGAAACTCGCCGCCCGCGTCACCGTCCCCAACGAGCTGTTCCGCTTTAGCTCCGTCAGCATGGAGATGTTCCTCCGCGACGATATCGCGAAGGTCTGCTCCCTGAAGCTCGATAGCGCCCTGCTCCAGGGCGTCGGCAGCACGGTCGCTCCCAAGGGCCTCATCAACTACTCCGGCATCAATACCCACACCGCTCTTACTGTTGGCGCGAACGGCAACACCTTCCAGCCGGAAGACGTCGCCACGATGATCTCGAAGGTCGAGGAGCAGAACGCCGTCTTCAAGGGCTTCGTGATGCGCCCGCAGCTTTGGGGTGGGATCGTCAACCGCCGATCGGACGCTGTCAACGCGGGCGATTCGAAGGGGCCATTCGTTTTCAACTACCTGCGTGGCTACGAGCAGAGTCAGAAGCTCGAGAATGGCACCGACGCCAACCTCTACGGCTACCCGGTGTGGAAGAGTACGAACATCTCCAACACCCGCTCGAAGGGGAGTGCCTCGAACCTGACCTACATCCTCGGCGGCGACTTCAACGACTACGTCCTCGCGATGAGTGCCGTCATGGAGTTCGCCATCAACACGCAGGGTGACACGGTCTTCGCCAACGACCAGACGCAGATCCGCGCCATCATGATGTGTGACGGCGGGCCTCGCCACGAGGCTTCGTTCATCCTCTGCGATAACCTGCTGAACGCCTAAGCAGTCAGCTTTTTCTAACAAACTCACTTATCTCGGAGAAAGCTGATAATGGCAGATCTCTCTAAACTTCAGACGGACGGTGGGCAGAAGACCGCCGCCGTTGCCGCGGGCTCTGGTGCTGCCGACGTCGTCGTCAGCGCCAAGCCTGGCCGCATCAATCGTATCGTCATCACCACCGCAGGGACGGCCTCTCTCGAACTCTACGACCACGCTTCCGCCACGGCGGGTGCGAAGCTCGTATGGAAGAGTGGGGCTACGCCGGCTGTTGATACCGACAACAAGACGCTGGACATCCCTGTCGCCAACGGCATCGTCGCCCTTCAAGCAAGCGGAACGGCCGCTGTCACGATCTACTTCACGGAGGACGAGGTCGCTGGCACTGGCGAGTCGGCCGACAAATCTCACCCCGTCGCTCTTGGCGGACACTACACGTCCTACCACGCCGCCGGGAGTTCCGGAGCGGGTGCTGCTCTTGCCGAGCAGGGTCGTCTCTGCCGACTTGTCGTCCTCTCGTCTGGCTCCGCCGCGACGGTGATCTACGACAACGACGACGCTGCTTCAGGGACGAAGGTCTTCACGCTGAAGGCCAACCCGACCGTCGGTGCGGTCTACGACATCCAGGCCCCCTGTGCGGCCGGCATCTACGTCGCCGGCGCGACGAACACTTCTGCCCTCCTCATCACTTACTCGAAGAACGCAGCCAACGGTCGGTAAACCGCTAACTTTTCTCGAAGATACTAAACACAAGAAAGATACATAAATGAGCGCGACGTTTTTAGTTGACCTCGCCCACACGCTCGAGGGCGACGTCTCCATTGCTCCGCAGAACTACTCCACGGCGGGCACGAAGACTGGCAGCTTTGTTGATCTCCTCGGCTCCGACGGCCCGGTTCATGCTTTCGTCATGACGGGGGATTGCGGCGATGCCGACACGAGCTTCTATGTGAAGCTTCAGGAGTCCGTTGATGGAACGAACGACATCACAGATGTCGCCGACTCTACCTCCTCGACTTACTCGGGAGCGAGCGGCATGGACAACCTTCTCTTTGCCGTCTCCACGAACAAGCGTACCAAGCGTTACGTTCGGGCTGCTGTCGTGATCGCGACGTCCGGTACGGCTGATGTGGATATTGCCGTTGGCGTCTTCGGTCGGAAGAAGATTGCTGGCAGCGGTGCCGGAACTTACACGACTGTTTCGTAACGAAGTCACTTCCACGCGAGTATTCTAGAACTCGCAAGTCACTTCCCCTTCGAAACCCTCGCGACCGACTTCATTTCTTACTCGTAAACTTCTCACCAATCCTCTCTCCTTCAAGTTTTACGAGTAGACAAGTCGGTCGCGGGGGTTCATCTCTTTCATGGCTCTGACAACGCTCCTGAAGATGAAGTCCTTCCTGGGTATCACGTCCACGACGCAGGATACTCAGCTCGATGCTCTTCGTGCGGCTGCGGAGCAAGCCATCAAGACGGAACTCGATCGCGACCTTGAAGCAAACCCCCTGACGGAGTACTATTCGGGCACAGGCACTCGCGTTCTCTGCCTTCGGGAAACTCCCGTCGCCTCCATATCCTCGATTCATATCGACTTCTCAGGTTACTACGGACAGAACACCGACAGCAATTTCCCCTCTTCAACTCTCCTCACTGCTGGCAAGGACTACGCACTCAGGATCGATCGTGGCGGCATGAGTTACTCGGGCATCGTCGAGCGAATTGGCACGGTGTGGTCGGAACTCAACCGCTCGTACACGCAGGCCCACGTCACGCAGGAAGTTGCTCCAGCTATCGGCAACATCAAGGTCAGTTACACGGCAGGCTTCACGACGATTCCCGAAGACATTCAGTACTGTGTCGCCCTCGTCGTTCGCAGGATGCAGCAGAACGCTCAGTACGGTTACTTCCTTGCGTCCGAGAAGCTCCGCGACTACACCTATCACCTCCTTCCACTTGCCAAGAAGGCGATTAGCGAGGTTGGCTCTGTGGAGCGAACGCTTCGTGTGTACAAGAAGGTGCCGTGGTAATGTCTTCACAAAGACTCTTTCTTGAAGCCGTCAGTGTTTGCATCGGTTACGGCGACTTCCTGTCGGTCACACTACCGAAGAATCAGCCGATTTTTGATCACCTTGTCATCGTGACCTCGCCAGAAGACGAGGAGACACGCGAGGTTTGTCGCAAGCACAGCGTTCGCTGTTTATTGACAAACGACCACAAGAAGAACGACGACGTCTTCAATAAAGGCCGGTGTATTCAGCGAGGGCTTGATCAGCTCTCTTACGGAGGCTGGGTCGTTCACATGGATGCCGACATTGTTCTTCCAGAGAGAACCAGGAAGGTACTTGAGTGGGCGGATCTCGAGGAGGACTGCATTTATGGATGTGATCGCGGCATGGTGAAGTCCTGGGATCACTGGCAGCGCGTCCTGGCGAGCGGTTGGCTGACGCATGACTACCACTGCCGTGTGAACCCTCCCCCCGACACGGCCATTGGTACGAGGTGGGCTTCCCCCGAACACGGCTACGTCCCGATCGGCTTCTTTCAGCTCTGGCACGGGCCTTCTTCCCTCTATCGCGGTACTCACGCCCGCCCTTACCCACAGCACCACCAGGACGCCGCCCGCGGTGACGTTCAGCACGCCCTTCAGTGGGATCGTTGCAAGCGAGTTCTACTCCCCGAGCTGATCGTCCTCCACCTGGAGAGCGAGCCTGCAAAGCTTGGAGCGAACTGGAAGGGAAGAACAACTGCGCGTTTCGTTCCAGGCGGGCCTGTAAGACGTCCAACTCCTTCTCCTTCTTCTCCTCCTTCTCCTCCTCCTCTTCCTCCTGTTGACGTACGAGTGTCCTAACGATGGCTTCCACACCCGCTTCACACGGCTCCAACAGGACAATCGAGCAAACGGCCGTCCGCCTTACCGCTGCGGATCTGCCGAATGATTACGAACTTGAACTGAAGGCCGCTGCTGGCAACGGCGGAATCATCTACGTCGGCCTCGGTAACACAGTCACGGCTGGGAGCGATGCTGGCTTTGACGGCTTCCCTCTTTCTGCCAATCAGTCCTTGAGTATTCCGAAGGCGCTGGTGGCTCTCACCTCTGACGTGTGGCTTATCGGCTCTGCCGGCACTCAGGTCGTTTACTGGATGCTCCATAACCAAGTCACTCCCGAACGCCTTGCCTGGGCACTCGACTTCTCTTCGCCTGGCACTTCGGGCTATCTTCCTCTCCTTTAAGAATTAAGAATACGAGAACATAAATGGCGAACATTCCTGTCAAGGATGCCCTTGGCGCAACGGATTATCTGAAGTCTTCTGGTGCAGGCTCGGATGGCGATCCCTTCATCCCGCAGAACACAACCACGCTTCTTGCTGGTTCTGCGGCGGTCGGTACTGTCGGCGTCACCAGCGTTGTAACTGGCGTTGCTGCGACCTCTCTTGGTAAGGCTGAAGACGCTGCTCACAGTTCGGGCGATGTTGGTGTCATGATGCTCGCCGTGCGCGAGGCATCTGCTACCGATCTTTCCGCAGGGAACACGGACGGAGATTATGAACCCCTTCAGGTCGATGCGAGCGGCCGTCTGTGGGTTAACGCGGGTGCCGTCACCCCAGGTACTTCTGCTGCTAATCTTGGCAAGGCAGAGGACGCTGCGCATTCGAGCGGTGATACGGGCGTCATGATGCTTGCCGTTCGGGAAGCCACGGCTACAGATCTCTCTGCCGGTAATAGTGACGGTGATTATGAGCCACTCCAGGTGGACGCCAGCGGGCGACTCTGGACGCACGCTGGCGTTATCGACGCAGGCGAGACGCATGTCAGCGACCCCCGCGACGTTATTTCCGTCACACCGACCGTCAGTGCTTCTTCTGCCTACACTGCTGGTGATGCTGTCGGTGGCAAGCAAACCCTCACTTCCGCGGCTCGCGTCAGCGGCGGCAAGCCAATGCTTGAATCGTTGACGATTATCGACAAGGGCAATCAGAAGGCTGCCCTGACGATCCTCTTCTTCGACGCCGACCCTTCCGCCGCGACGATCACGGACAACTCCGCCTTCGCCTGGAGTACCGACATCGCGAAGTTCGTCGGCAAGATTGATGTCGTCACGGGCGACTACCAGACGATCGACTCAAAAGCTGTCGCGACGATTGAGAACCTTGGACTCATCCTGAAGGCGAACGGCTCCGCCAACCTCTACGCTGCGGTTCTGACGACTGGCACGCCGACTTACGCTTCTACGAGCGACTTGATCTTCCGCTACGCCTTCCTCCAGAACTAATTTTCTTTGTCGTTGTCGTGGCGATGACCAACCTCCGAAACTTCACTCTCCAGACTGTCCTCGTGCAACGTCCGCGTTACACGAAGGACGATTCGGGGGCAGGCCGGCAGCAGTTTTTCCAGGTTAGTGCGAGTGAGATTCCCTGTTCGATTCAGCCGGCGGGCGGCGGTACGAGTTACTTCTTCGGGGAAAGGCAGACGACGAACGAGTTCTTCGTCTACTTCGACACCGATCCAGGAATTCAACGCGGCGACCGCTTGCAAGACCAGGACGGGATTTACTACTCAGTGACAAACTGGGAGAACATTGCCGGCCGCTCTCAAATCTGGGTCGCGCGCGCGACTCAACTCAACGCCTCCTCTCCTCTTACTTGATTCAGTAAATGCCTTCTTACCTCACACAACCCGGACTTAGCCTCGCGAGGACGTCGAACACGTCCTTTTCGGCTTCCATCTCCGGTGATGGGGGGAATACGCACCGGCTCTTTTACCGCAAGATTGGCGACTTGCTCGACACGACAGGGCCTACTCTTGTCGGGAGCGGGTCTGTCAACGTCCTCGGGCTAACGAGTCAGGGGCAATATCTCGCCTATGTCGTCGCGGATGACGGCATCTCCTCTTACTCCAGGCCGACATTCAAGGCCGTCTCACTCGCTGCGACAGACTCGCTTACCGGAGCGATGATCGCGAGATTCGACGCCAACCCGATCACTGTCGAGATGATCACGGGGGGCATGTGGGCAGGCGAAGTTCCTGAGCATGTCGAGCCTCCCTACTGTCACATCGAGCAGTCTGTCGCCACCACGCTCCCGAACTTCGTCGATGAGATAGAGTTCTCTCGGGTGCTGGTGCAGGTCTTTGCTCTGGGTTACGACAACTGTTACAAGGCAGTCCGGCAACTCAAGTCCACTTACGACTATCAGTCCCTCACCTTCTCTTCCTTCGCCGGCACTGTCGGCATCTGGCCTCTTAGCTGGCGAGTCTATAACGAACGCCGCCGCTGGCGAGACAACGAGGTCATTCACCGCGGCGTCCTCACATGGCGCGTCGGGGCTGAAAAGCCGCGAGCTTCTAACGCTTAACACGCTTAAATCACTTCTTTCTTTCGATCCCTTCTTCGATCACTTCTTCGTTTAACGAAAGACAAATACACTTCTCATGGCAACCACGCTCACCGTCCCCCAGATCAGTGCGGGCATCCGCTGGACCTTCTCGCAGACTCAGACGTGGGGTGACGCCACCTCGCAGTCCTCGGCCTTTAACTTCAACGACACCCTCGCCGACGGTACGGGTGCCGACCAGGCGAACCGCCTCTACGTCCTCCAGTCCACGATCGCTGGCGGGGCGACTCTCACCCTTGACCTCGCCGCCTCACTCACGGACGTCTTCGGGTCGAGCATCACGTTCGCCCGCGTCAAGACGTTCTACTTCGAGCTGACGTCCGACACCTCCTCTTCGAGCGTGACGCTTGGTAACTCCGGTACTGCTCCCGCTCCGCTGTGGTTCGGTGCTGACGACCAGACGATCACCATCAAGAACGGTGGGTGTTTCCTCATTCACGCTCCGGGCGCGACGGCCTACCCCGTGACCGCGACGACGGCGGACAAACTCCTGCTCACGAACGACGACGGCTCGAACGTCGCGACGATCAAGATCGTCATCATCGGCGTGTCGGTGTAATCCCTTCTCTCCGCTTCGCTCCACTTCAAATCGCACTTCTTTCGAGTCTCATAAATGCCTGCATTTGCTGCTTATAATTGTCGAGTGACGTTCGGCGGTGTCGCGCTCCACGCTAATTCCGTGACCATCAACGTCAAGAGCGACATCCAGGACGTCACGAGTTTCTCCCAGAACATCGGGACGCCCGTTGCGATCCCCACATTCCCTACGGCTGTTGCGGTTGGCGCTGCGGCCGGCTCCAACGGCTACGGCAACTACGTCCAGGGCGTCATCGACGCTGACGTGACTCTCGACGCCTTCTGGTTCTCGGATGACAACCCCTACCTCGCCGTGGGTTTCAACATCAACCCCGGCGTGGTCGTGGGGCCTGTCGTTATCCTCCTCGACTCCGTCAACGTCAACAAGTCGTGGTCCTTCTCGAAGATGATCGTCGAGAGCCTTGACCACATGGAAGCCGTCCGCGAGACGATCCGCTTCACCGCCCGCCTCAAGAACTGCGGCACGCTCCTCGTGGCACCCGTGTAATCGGTCCTGTCTTTTCTTCCTTCTGACTTTTGATGGCCTCCTTCAGCGGCTTTAACGGCGCGGTCACACTGAAAGGCGGGGCGATCTTCCTTCACGCGAAGGAATGGTCGCTCCGCCTTTTGGCTGACGAGTTCGACGTCACGCACGCCCTCCCGCGTGGGGACGTGGACGCCGGCTTCATGAAGACGCTCACCACGCTTCAGGGGGCCGAGGGGGGCGTACGCGCCGTCTGGAACGACGACGACAACCCCTTCTTCACCGCAGAGGACGTGCGGCCTTCTTCCCGCGTGGAACTCGAGCTGTGGCTCTCCAGGAACCTCGCTCAGGGGTTCTTCCATTTCTACGCCTATATTACAGGTGCCGAGTCCTCCAACTCCGTCAGGGGAGTACCCGAGTTTTCCTTCACTTTCAAGTCTGACGGTTTCATCTCTTACGCCCGCTCCAAGTAACTACTTCTTTCATTTCCAGAGATACCGAAACACATGGGAGCAGTCTCCGCAGCGCTTGCAGAAGGCGCTGATTTCGTCTACGAGGACAAGACCTACAAGGTCCACCCTTGCACTTATGAAGTGCAAGCCGCGTTCGAGCGTTACCTCGAGGGTTACGCCATCGACACCTACTACAAACTCTCACGGAAGATGAGTGTCGAGGACAGCGACAAGATGCTCGCACAACTCCACCGCGACATCTCGATGGGCTTTTACAGCTTCGGCAGCAAGGCGGTTCGCGAAGCTCTGGACAGCAAGGTCCACCTCCGCCACATGGTCTTTTTGATGCTCAAGAAGAACCACCCCGAAGTCACCGTGGAACTCGTGCGCGAGATGTTCGACGCGCAGGGAGATCGGTTGATGCTCAGCGTAAATCTGGCGAACGCCGACCCAAACCGCCAGAGCCCGGAAACGAAACAGCCGAACGGCTGAGACGCTTAACCGGGCACCAGTTGCTCAACTTCAACTACGTCTGCGGCATCCTCGTCCGCGAGCCCTACTTCCTCTCCCTCGAACAGATCCGCAAACTGACTCCGTATCAGGTGCAGCAGATCTACGCCAAGGACCCCAAAACACAATCGCCGTACGTCGGCGGACCGTCGAGGGCACCTGGCGTCGGAGGTTCTTCTTCACTCACTCCGGACGTCTTGCGCAAACTCGGCATCCCGATGAAGGAAGATCCATCGCAGGCGAACGTGCCGCCGCCGTGTTTCCCGCTGTCGCCGTTAACGAAACCCTCGAAGTAAACAACAAGACAAGAATAGAGATCGCCACTCGTGAGTAATCAGAAAGACGTGGCGTCCAACCCGTTCGACGCCGTGATGAAGGTCATGGACGAGGTTGTCCTCGTCATGAAGAACCTCACTGCCTCGGCGACGGCGGCGGCTCACACGTTCGATCAGGCTGGCGAGTTCGCTTCAGGGATCACGCATCGTGGAATGCTCATTGAGCATTTGCTCGGCCACAACCGCCACGAACGCGGCGTCTTCGACGCGATGGCGGGCATCCCTCCTCGCGGCGAATTCTCTTCTTACACGGGCAACTTTCGACAAACAAACAACTCCTTCTCTGCTGCGACTGCCTCTCCGCAATCACAACGTGGAAGTAGTTGGTGGGGAGAAGGTGCCGGCTTCAACAAGCCGCCCGCCGCGTGGGAGGGGACCGGGAGGGCGTTCCCGTCCGCACCGATGTCCACGGAGGCAGCGGCGGGTCCGCTCGTCAACCGCATCTTGCAGAGGGCGCTGGGCCAGGTCGATCCCGCGCTCGTGACAAAGTGGTTCTCGCATCTCTCCGGCGGCGCGAAGATGTCCGGAGAGGACTTCTCGTCGCTCATTGAGCAACTCAAGGAAGCAAAAACAACTCGCACACAATCGAGCAAGCGTGTCGTCAAGGAGGGTCGCTCCTCTTCCAATGAAAGTCGAGAGTCTGACAGTCGATCCATCAAGGACTACGAGCAGCATGAGCGGTCAAAAAATACTCCCGTCATCGAGGACCGCGACGATGAAGACGAGGACAAGCCGAAGAAGAAAAAGAAGCCGCGTTCTTCGTTTCCGAGAGAAGAACGAAAACCCGCTTCAACTACGGATCGCGTAAAAGACAACTTCGAGGAAAATCGGAAAGAAGATAGGTCGAAAACCACATCTCTCCAGCAAGCAACTACCGACTCTTCGGTAGTTTCTTCTGTTTCTCCTGTTTCTTCTGTTTCGCCTTCTGTCAAAGAGTTGAAGCAGAAGTTCAAGATGCCGGAGGGTCCGTCCGACATCCAGGCCGCGCACGCGGCATTACGAGAAGACGAAAGAGAACAAGAACTAAGGCGGCGACAAAGTAAATCACAGGCCCCAGGAGATTACCCCACTCGACCTCTCACTCCAGTCCCTGTTGCTACCTCTCCTTCCGCTCCTGCACCGTCTCCGTTTTTACGGAACGCCGCTCCTTCTCTCTCTGTGGAGTCCGTCCTCTCCGGTCATCAGTCGGAGAACGATCTTCGTTCTCGGCTGAAGATGAAGCCCATTCCGTTCGAGAACTATGTAAATCGGTCGCTTCTCCGGTACAACAAGGTGACGGGGCAGCGGGAGCCGGTAAGCAAGCCTGTAAAGGAGTTGTTAGAACAACACGGCGGACTTGCTGGGTTGCTCCAGAAAGCTCAGGAGCTTCAGAAGCCGGCGAAGCTTACTCCCGTCGAAAAGCAAGAAGATGTCCACACCGAGACGTCTGGACAAACCCTGGCGGCCGAGGTCAACAAGACAAAGAAGAAGCCTCTACCGCCTCTCCCTTCAGCGAAACAAGCGGCTTACCTCGATCCCTCTGTCGCTGCTCAGATCGAAGAGAATAAAGACAAGCACGAGCAACTCAAGCAGCCGGCTGTTCCCTATCAGCCTTCCTCTCCTTCTCTCTCCCCTGTTGTAAGTGATCGCCCACTCACACCGTGGGAACAATTCCTGGAGGAAGAAGCTCGTGAGGCGTACGAAGGGAAACGCAGCCTTCACCCTCTCCGTTACAACCAAAAGAAGAAAAAAAAGAAGACTCCCGAAGAGCAAGAAGCTGAGAGACTTACAGCCCTCAAGACCGAACACCACCGTCAACACACAGAGGAAGCGGGTAAGAAGCAGAAGAAGGCGGAATTCGAACAGGCTAGTCAGGAATTTTCCCTTGCCCAACAGCAGGAAGAACAGCGCAAGAACGAAGAGATTGAAGCAGAAAGACCGAAGGTATCGAACGAGTGGACGCCGGCTGATAAGCCTAGAAATCTTTCTTCGCTCAAACCGATCGAGCCAGTTCGTTATTCCTCTCTAAGTCCGCACGCTCATGAACGGATGCGCGCATTCGGTGAGTCCGACGAACAGTACTCTCTGCGACTTGAAGCAGAACGTGAAGCCGTCGAGAAGAAGAAATCGACTGAGCATTCAGATGTGTTCAGTAATAAGCCTGTCTCGGATGTTCATCAAGATGTACACGAGCTAACAAAAACCACACAGGAGAAGCTCAACGATTCTCTTTCTTCCTGGCACAACTTCGAGAAGGAAGGACAAGCGTTTTCTCCTTCTAGTGCTTCTGGTGTTTCGCTAAACGAAGCCGGGGCACAAGAAAAATCTGAGTCTTCTGAATTCTCCAAACCACAACACGAAACGCCTGGCGGTCGTTCTTCTACTACTCCTGCTGATGTCATTACTCCAGGCGAAGAAATCGCCGATGATCTCGACCTCATCTCTGGCCTGATCTGCGAGGCCGAGAAGAACCTCAAGGCGGCGATCGCCTCCTTGCCGAAGGGCGTCGAGTACCCTGAAATCGTCCGCCCCGAAGAACAGCCCGCCGTCAAGCGGGCTCATGGCTTCGACGGTCGTGACGATCGTATCGGTGCAGACTTCTTCCCTCCGGGTGAAGGTGAGAAGTACGGCGATTCCTCCAAAAGTGTCAGCGACAGGGAGGGCAGGCGTACAGATCGCGGCTACACCGAGTCGGACACACACGCCTCACGAGCTTACGAGTCGAGCGAGAAGGGAAAAACGACTACAAAGGAGAAGGCGTTCAGCGAGAACGAGATCAAGGCCCTCCAGCAACTCCACGCACAGGCAGAACAGCACTACGACGACAGAGCTAATCAACGATCAGGAAATCGGGTACTCGCTAAGGAGGGGCAACTCGATCGAGACGCCGACAACCAGAAGCGGAAGCTGAATGACGGCCAGCAACAACACGGCTTTATCCTCTCTGCCGTGACGGGACATCTCCGCAACTTCGGCAATGAGTTGACGAACTCCATCACTGGCTTGCTGTCTTTCAAGAAGGCACTCAACCTCGCGTTCACTGCGGCATCTGCTTCTTCGCCCGACGCAATGGCGACTTTCTCGAATTCTTTCAAGCTTTTGATGGCGCAGTTTGGGCAGTTCCTTCAGCCTGCTCTTTTGAAGGTATCGAAGTGGCTCCAAGATACAGTTCAAAATGACCAACTTGAGGACAAGTTCCACAGCCCTAAAGTCGTTAAGTCTCTTCAGGAACTAGGACAAGTTCGACTTCTTCAAGCTACTCAATCTGAGGGCTCAGATGTCTATAAATCACAAAAGAAGTTCCTGGACATTGCCGCTCATCAGAATCAAGACAAGCTACCTACTATCATCAAGTACGTTCAACAACAAGCAGAGTTTACTGCAAGTAAACATGAATGGGCCAAGAACAAGGTTGAGGAACTGTCGTCTCTTGTGGAAACGGCCGACGTTTTTCAAAATCAAGTAGAAAAAAGTAAGGGCATCTTTCACTGGCTGAATCCACTTCCGGGCGGTGTTGACATCGCCAACAAGACAGTCACGAATGAAGATCGAGAAAAGCTTGCGGAAGCAAAAGAATTGCTGCTCAAGTTTGAGGGGCAACTACTTGCCTTTCAAGACTTTGCTGATGGGTTGAACAAGAAGTTTGATATTCCTCAGCTTGTGCTTCCTAATTTCCGTAAGGGGATCAAAGAGAGCGCCGGCGAACAGATAGAAAAGAATCCCTATCAGCTTGGGCTTCTGCACTCCTACGCCTCCCACACCCAGCCCGCCTTCATGGGTGTCGAGGAAATGTACAAGAACGTCCAACTCAAAGCCTTGCAGAACGATCCTCTCCAGATGGAGATCAAGAACATCCAGCTCAAACAGCTCGAGGCGATGTGCAAGGGAAATCTCTACCTCGAGAAGCTTGCCAAAGACGCGGGCATTGAATTCACTACTCCCCCTGCCAAGGTCGTCGGCGGCGGTCGTTAACTCTCTTCTTTTAAGTTCTCATGCCTCAGCAAATTCTCAAGATTCTTCCGAACGGCGAGCAGTATGCCACTGTCTACGAGGAAGTCATTCGCGGCGTTCACTCCCCGGAGTACTCTCTTGTCGCTGGCGCTTCTCGCGTTAGACGCACCGTGGACGTTGCCTGGGACAATCGTACGGACGCCGTCCGCTGCTTCCTCGGCTTTCCTCGTGTGATGCCGTACGGGCCCTTGGCTACGAACCGTTACATCACGCGGGCACTACCTGATTACATGCGGGACTTCAAAAACAACCACGACGGCCCTTACCTGTGGGCAACACAGATCGAGAAGATCGAGGGCATTGGGCCGCTGGGTACTTACGACGTCACAGGAGTTGCGGAATACGAAAAAGCGAGGCTGACGGTCATCTATGAAGCTGTCTCACACGGAATTTTCGAAGATCGACATCCCAAAGTCGTTGGTGCTACTGGCTTTCCTGACGAGTCCAAGCTCTTCCGTTACGTCACCATCGCCTTCAAACCTTCAGCGGAGTTCATTACACTCCCTCGCGGTTATTACTTTTGGGTTGCAGAAGGGGGCGAACCTTCAGGTAACAAAATGGACTTTGGGGGTTCAAAGCTGTTGCCTTCTATTGAAATTCATTTCATCTGGCGGCAAGTTCCAGTAATCCCCACAGCAGCACAAACTCAGGTCGGTTGTGTAAATAACGCCCCCTTCACGATCTATTCCAATTCTGACGATTCGGCTCAGATAACATACGCTACCGGAACGCTGCTCTTACTTGGTGTCGATCTCAATCGTTACAAGCTCGCCAGCGGTGATGGCGTCTTCGACATCACCTACCGGATGAAATACTTCGAACCGGAAGCAGGCAGAGGGCATAACTACTTCCTGCGGTATCTTTCAGCAACGAATCAACTTGCTTATCGTCGTTTGAACTCCAAGGCAGACGGCAACGAAAACAACGTCTTTGCAAGCAAAGACTTCTCTCTTCTCTTTCAGCCTTATTAAGCTTCCTAATGCCTGACCGCGAGAACATGCCGCGATGGTGCGGCGGAGATTACATCTTCTCAGAAGACCTCAATGCCCTCTCTGAAGGCGTCGAGCGAGCTTCTCGTATCTCTGTCGGCCAGGGCATCGTTAGTAATTCCTTCGCCGGCAGCTACGAGAGCGATCGCGAAGTCATCTTCGTCAAGGCAACAGCTTACGAATCCTCGTCAGGTAAGTACGCCTTCAAGGAATACTCCTTTGCTGATGACGGGCTCTTCCAGGAGCGCGACGGGGGCGTATCGAGTTATAACGGAGACGCTTCTGACCCTTACGCCACGCCGCTTTATGAAGCGAACGGTAAGGTCTTCCCTGTTGACTCGATGGTGTGGGCGAAGCGGAGCGAGAACGGACAATACTACGTCTGCATTTACAACGATATCTCAGGCGGCGGTACACTCACTGGGCCTGTAACGTTCAGTGACCTTGTCACGTTCAATGGCTATCTTGTTGTAACTCCTGGCAGTACCCCCGGTTCGCCTGTCAACGGCGAGGTGTGGACGACTTCCGGCGGCATCTTCGCCCGCATCAACGGCGTCACTTACAACATGCTGAACGCGGCATGGCCGACTATCACAACAGTGGACGGCACGCCTTCTTATGCCTCCACCGGGACGGTCGCTTTCGACGAGGCGGACGGCTTCAGTCTGTCGCAGCCCTCGGCGAACGTGGTGCGTGTAGACTTACTGGCGGCTTCGACGACGCAAACGGGCGTCATCACAACGGCGGCTCAGAACCTGGCCGGGGATAAAACACTCCTCGGTCTTTTCACTGTCTACGCTTCGGTTGGGAGCGTCGGCACTTATTTCATCCAGGAGAACTCGGGCAGCACCAACAAGGCGTATTTCACTTACGACACGACGGCGAAACAAGGGGCCGTCGGGATCACGACGTCCACTCCAGACGTCGGAGTCGATATCTCCTTCATTTATACCGGGGGGGCGGCGAATGCGATCTGGTTCACGAATTACACTCACTCGACGGGGGCATACCCGCAACTAGGCATTCGTAAAGTAGAGGGACTCTCTTCGACGCTACTTCTGGGTGATGATGGCACCGATGCTCTCGGCAACGTCTTCACGAGTGGGCTCTGCACCACCGTCGGTCCCGGCACGTTAGGCACGTCGGCCCCACTAAACATCGACACCGACGGTACCCTCAGTGCAAATTCCAACACGCTGATCCCCACCCAGAACGCCGTCAAGACCTACGTCGATGCCGTCGCCACCGGGCTCGACTGGAAGGCGTCCGTCCGCGTTGCCACCACCGCCAACGGTACGCTGGCCACGGCCTACGAGAACGGCGACACGATCGACGGCGTGACCCTGGCGACTGGCGATCGCATCCTGCTCAAGAACCAGACCAGCGGCGCGGAGAACGGAATCTACGTCGTGGCTGCGTCCGGGGCACCAGCACGCGCCACCGACGCGAACACCTCGGCCGAGGTGACGTCGGGGCTGGCCTGCTTCGTCTCCGAGGGCTCGACGAACGCGGGTTCGGCGTGGGTTCTCACCACGGCTGATCCCATCACCCTCGGCACGACGGCGCTCGTCTTCGCGCAGTTCAACGGAGGCAGCACCTACACGGCGGATGAATCCACGCTGCACCTGTCGGGGACGCAGTTCAGCGTGAAGACCAACGGCGTCGGCGACTCCCAGATCCGACAGTCGGCCGGCCTGTCTGTCGTTGGCCGCAGTGTCAACAGTACCGGCAACGTGGCCGACATCACGGCTGCCAACGACAACGAGGTCCTGCGCCGCAGCGGCACGGCGATTGGGTTCGGCAAGGCTTCTCACTCCGACTCGCTGAGTAGCCTCGGTTGGACCGTCAGCGGCCACACGGGGACGGCGGACACGCTGGCGGTGTTTGGCAGCTCCGGTCAGGCGTTGTCAATGGGGATTGGCGACTACACGACTGCCGTGCCGACAGCACTGGACTACTTCCTCTTCTACGACGTGTCTGCTGGCGGTCATCGCACCAACACGATTGCCGGCATCCTGGCACTCGTGCCGGTGACTCGTGAGCTGCTGACGGCCAACCGTACCTACTACGTCCGCACGGATGGCAGCGACAGCCATGACGGGTCGGCCAACGATTCCTCCCACGCTTTTTTGACCATACAGAAGGCCATCGATGTAGCTGTGGCCCTGGACCTGTCCATCTACAGCGTCACCATCAGCGTAGCCGACGGGACGTACACTGGCTCCAACACCCTGAAGAGCTACGTCGGTGCCGGGCCGATCGCCATCGTGGGCAACACCACCACACCGGCCAACTGCGTCATCAGCGTCACGGGGGGAGACTGCTTTAGCGGCAACGGCGTGGTGGGACGCTACGAGATTCGCGGTTTCAAGCTAACGACAACGACTAGCGGCTTCGGCATCAATGTCACGAACGACACGTTCATCAGCTCCCTGAAGAACATGAACTTCGGGGCGATGGCGACCAACTACTCGCAGATACTCTGCTCGTCGTACTCCGCCGTCGTGCTGACTGGCGATTACTCAATTACGGGCGGGGCCTACACGCATCTGAATGCTTCTGGCGGGTACATCATTTACTCCGGCTCGGCCACCGTCACCCTCACGGGGACGCCGGCCTTCGCCTCGGCGTTCGCCCTGGCGGACCGCAAGGGGAAGGTCGAGACGTCTACCATCCCGACCTATTCGGGCTCTGCGACGGGGACGCGGTACATTAGCCAGAACGTGTCGTTCATCTACACCGGCGGCAGCGGGGCCACCTTTTTCCCCGGCAATGCGGCCGGCAGCACAAGCAATGGCGGTGTTTACGCATGACCACTTACACGAGCGACGAATTCCTGAACCTGTGGAAGATCCCCCTCGACTGCCCGCACTGCCTGGGACGGGCGAGGCGGTTCGGGCTGCACACCGTGGCACCATCCGAGGGGTACGCGATCTGCTTTTGTGGTGGGCTCATCGAGTTCCCTCCACTGCCACCCGGCGCGGGCGAGGTAATCGTGGATGACACGACGGGCAGGCGATACCTGACGAGGAAAAAGGCGTCATGATCACCTATAGCGAGGACCCGGCCGGCATCAACCTCTCCCGACTCCGCGCCCTCGTCGAGGCGAGGGGCGGCACGGTCGAGGTGTTCCGGGGGCGCAAGTTAGACGGCTCTCCTGGCGTGGCCCAACTCAACGTCAGTCTCCCCTTCGATGGGGACACCCCCGAGGCACGGACGGCCTTCAACGAGTGCGTGACCCAGGCCACGGGAATCAGTGACTCGAACGAAGCGGCGGCGAAGGTTTTGCGTGATCGCCTCTCCGCGAAGTCCGTCCTGGATGATCCAGGCCCCAACGGTAAACTGGCTCGCGCTGCTTTGATCGCCTTCTGCGACGACAACAAAATCAAGGACGCGAAAGACAAACTCAAAGCCGGCAAGAACAAAGACGCCCTCGACTCGATCATCGCCGTCGTCAAGGCGGTCATCGACTCTGGCGATGTGGACTAACCCTCATGAACTCCGAACGCAACAAATTCTTACTTGTCCTCGCCCTTGCCGCAGCCGCCCTCTTTTACGTCGAACAACAGCAACAGAAGAACAAGTGTCCGGACGGCCGTTGTCCCCTTCCTCCGCCTTCTCCTGCTCCTTTCAACCCTTTTCCTCCATCACCTAAGCCTCCGACTCCACCGCCTCCTAAGCCGTGGGAGCCAGATGACTCCGAGGCCGGTCGGTCTACTCGCGGAGTCATTTTCGGTAATCCGGTAAAGGGGACAAAGACTTCTCCTGACGGCACTGTCGATTGTCTTGACTTACCGCAGTCCGAGAAAAAGCACAACGTCGGTGGTCGAGATGGGGCAGGGCTTTGCGTGTTTACATCCATCGAGTACTCTGCTCGATGGAGTAACGAGCGGCGGCTTTACGAGTTCCAGAATCAGATGAGGAAAGAACCTGGCGGCGGCCATCCAGAGAAGGTCGAAAAGATGATGGCGAAGTACGCCCCTGGTGTCGCCTACATCCAGGACACGACGGGTGACTATGAGTTGTTGAAGGCGGCAATCAAGTCGGGGCGGATGCCGTCTGTCACTTACAACGGCTACGATCCCCATTATCGAGGCCCCGTCGCTCACATGGTCAGTTGTGCGTGGGCGGACGACAGGTGGGCTTGTGTGACGGACAACAACTTCCCCCAGGACTCCGAACACATCTGGATGTCTCCCGCCGATTTCGTGTCAAGATTCAAAGGTGGTGGCGGTGGCTGGAGTGTGATCCTCCTGAACCCTGGCCCCCCTCCTGTTCCAATTAACTAAAGAGACTTCTTGTGTTTCGAACTTCCTTTCTGTTCTTTCTTGCTGTTTTTCTTCTTCTCGTTCTTGTCGCGTTTCTTTCTGCCGCTGTTCATGATAGCAGTGACGAACAACAGGAGGTCATCGTCTCGCGAGCCTCGAGGGGTTCCCCCGACTACAGCCGGGCGAGCTGGGAGAGGCCGCAACCGTCTGACACGACTCCGCCCACTCACTACTGGCTCGTATGGAAGAACCTCGACGGGAGCAAGACGACGATCGGCAAGTATCATGCAGTCGGTCTGAAGGCCGGGCAGTTCTTCTACTTCGACGGTGAAAGGGGCTACGAAACACGACCTTCACCTCCGCCCATTCAACCGCCGCTTACTCCTCCTCCTCCTTCTCCTGTTCTTCCTCCTGTTCTTCCTCCTGTGGTCATTCCACGCGAGAACTTCGGCGTTGACGTGGACCGGATTCACCGCTCTCCGGAGCAGATTACCGTTAGTCCCTCAACAGGGAGTAAAGACAAGAAGGAGATTGGTCGGCAGGAGGCCATCGAGATCATCACGAAAGGCTTACCGGAGGATCGCCAGAAGCTCCGTGTTACAGTCATCGGGAGCGAGTCCGCCTGCCAGCAAGTCGTCAATGATTTGAAGACATCGCCCGCCCTTCTGCCTTATTCGTCGAACGTCCTCATACAGGATTATCGCCCTGGTGAGTGGGCACTCAACTGCGGCTTTCTGGCGACTGTAGACCCCACCATTTACGTTCAGAAGCCTCCAGACCAGGCAGGGCGGGGGAAGGTCCTCCACCGCCAGGACGGCTACGATGGCCCAGAGAAGCTCGCTGTCGCTCTCAGGAAGGCTGACCCCTCTTATAACCCCGCCAATGATCCTGATCTGCGCCGGCCGAATTCGATCCTTCCGTCGTTCGACCTCTCCAACGTCCCGCCGTGGGCCATCCTCGCTGGGGCCTTCGGTGGATATGCCCTCCTCACCCGATCACCTCCCCCTTCTCCTTCTCCGTCTCCTTCCGACAAAAAGTAAGAGCATGAACTCGTCTTCGACCGAAACCATTCCTTCTCCTGATGTTGTTTCTACTACTCCTACTCCCTCTCCCATCACCACGGACTTGACCACAATGGATACGAATTCGCTCATCCCCTACATCGTTGGCGCTATCATTGCCCTCCTCGCTCAGTGGCTCAGTCACGGCAAACTGCGAATCCCCTTCCCTACTCTTCCTTCTTCACCAACTCCGCCTTCGACTTCGCCTTCTCCTTCCTCTCAACCGCCTTCTTCTTCTTCTCCTCTTTCGGCGACGACTCCAGCGTCCCTCGCCTCGATGCCCCCTCTAACGCCTCAGCAGCACGCCGCTCTTCTGCCCCATCTCATTCCCCTGCTGACGAGCATTCTTGCGAACCACACAACTCCTCTGAGCCCTCCGCCTTCTGTCTCTCCTGTCTCTCCTGTTTCTCCTGTTTCTCCTGTCGTTACGACTCCTTCTTCGACCCCTGCGACTGATCCGGCGACTCTCGCGTCCTCCGTCTCTGCCTCCATGCCTATCCTCCTGGCCGCGATCTCTGCCGTCCTGCCAACTCTTGTCGAATACCTCCTTGGCAGGATCAAGACTGGGGAGATCAAGCCGTGAGCCAGATCACACCGGGCGGCTCCTTTGCCGCCATGACTTTTACGCCAAGGCAGCTCCTTGTCTACGGTCTCGCCCTCTTCGTCTTCCTTCATTTCGCTGACAAGATCTTCTTCTCCTCCTCTTCCTCCTTACCGAATAGATCGCCAGCAGGGAAGATTCACTGCGAAGTTCGAGTGGTCTGTGACCCGTTCCAAAAGGAAGCTAGATTAGTGAAGATCAAGGACGGCGGGGCCGTCATCCTGCTATCCTTCCACACTCCCGAGGACGCTGCGAGTGCGGCCAAGGTCATCCTCGACGTCCTCCGGGATTACCCCCTGCCGCTGCCTCCGCCTTTACCGAGACCTTCCCCATGACACGATTCTTCTCTCTCTTCTCCTTCTTCTGTTTTCTCTTTCCTCCTGCCTCACTCGACGCCTTTGCTGCCACGCTCAAGGAGGACGTGTTGCTGAATGTCGTTCACATCGACGCAGGCAAGTACTTGGGGTCCGGGATCACAATTGTACACAACGGAGAGCTGCACGTTCTCACCGCAGCCCATGTCGTCTCTGACGTCATGAAGCTTAAATCCATCCGCTTCATCGACGCGAAGGGTGAGGTCTACTCCCGCGAGGAAAAAGTAACGCCACGCTACGTTGACTGTACCTGGAAGAACGACACCAAGCTTCGCTGTCAGGTTGTCTGGTACTCTGCGGACTGGGAGGGAGGGGCCATCGACCTTGCTCTCTTAAAACCCGACGCAGCCGGGCTTAAACTGCTCAAGGACGCGGGCGTCAAGGGGGCAACACTCGCTGGGAAAGAAGACGCCGGGCTTGAGGAAGGAGAAGACGCCTGGTATTGCGGCTCGGGGGGCGGCATCAAGTGGGGACTCGAGAAGACGATCATTTCCCGCTTTGATGATCGTTACCTCGTCGTTAACGGCTGCGGTTGGTTTGGACACTCTGGAAGTGGCGTTTTCGTGAAACGTGGAGACTCCTTCAAACTCGTCGGCATCATCAGTCAGTTCATTCAGCATCCGAACGAGAACTTCAAGTCGCCCATCGAGGCCGAACGCCAACTTCAGACGTTCCTCGACGGCGTACCGAAGTAACGGTCGTTTAACAACCCGAAACACTTAACGCCTCAGTCTTGATTGACTGAGGCGTTTTCTTTTTCTTCTTGGTCTAGATCAAGGCCGAATTTCTTTCTGTTCTCTTCGGAAACAGAAGGAATGACGCCGATTTTCATCGGTCGTAGTTCAACAAGTTGAATTTCCATCTCGTCATACAATTCCTTGTTAACTGACGTACGCCATGCATATATCCCCTGACTCCAATCTGTGTACCTCTGGGTTGCCGTGTCGGTAATCGCCCCGCGAGCTGCACTCACCGACTTGTAACGACCCATTTTCGAGCCGTCCTTCTTCGAGACAACCTCGTAATACGCCTCAGAGACGCCTGCCTTGACTCGCATCTGAGCAGCCTCGATCTTGCGATCATTGTCTTGCTCTTCCAGCCAGTCCCCGTAAGCTGCCGCAGCCGCCGTTCGCTCTGACCAATTCCCTTCTCTGATCGCCTTCTTGAACTCCCTCTCGATAGGGTCTGTGACCTTCTTCACTTCTTTTCTCCGAACTGTGAGAACCTCGCGACAATGTTCAGCGTGCGCGGTACTTCGTAAAGGACAACTTCGAGGATTTCGTCGAAAAACTTATCGAACTGTTCTTTTGTGGTGTACAGGACTGTCTGCTTTAACCAGTTCCTCCAGATCCACCCTTTGTGATGTTCGATCCAGCGAGTAACCCGACTCAATGACTTGTATCTTAACAGGACGTCTTTCGATTTCCTGTCGATGACGCCGTAGTAGACCCACGAGACGCCAGCTTTCATTCGCATCTTCGCGGCTTCTTCCTCGCGCTCCTGGTTCGACAGCCAATCGGCGTAAGCTCCTGCCGTTGCTTTTCTTGTCTCCTTATCTGTCTTCTTGTTCGCCAGCACCTCCTTGAACTGTTTCTCCAGAGCGTCTACTTTCTTCGCCACTTCAAGACCTCCAGCAAACACCACATTGTTCACACGTCGTCTTTGTCACGCCGTTCTCAGGCGGACATACGAGCGTCAGCCCGATCTTCTTCTGCACGACCCCACGCAGCTTCCTCACCCTGAACACCAACTCACTTCCTTCAGGCGGCAAGTCCTCCTGACTTGTCATCATCCATGCCAACCTGACGCCTTCAGGAACTCGCCGTGGCGTTCCTGTCTCCTGGTCGCAAGAGAACCACGCTCTGACGTTCTTCAGACCGGCGATCTCCTTCAACACCTTCAAGATTTCACGAACTCTCCAACTTCTTGTGTAGAAGTAGAAGATCGTTTGTGGGCATGTCTTCATTACCTCGAGCCACTTCCTTGTGTAGAGAGAAGAATAGAAGTCGCCCGCAGCGTGAATGCGAACAACTTCTATCTTCTTCGATTCGATGAAGTGAATCATTCGCTTCACGAAAGTCTTACGCCTGGAGAGGCGAAAGTTCTTCTCGTATTGCGACTTGATGTTCGGGCGGAAGGCTTCGAGGTGAGCGGAGTAACAAGCTTTCGAGCAGAGGTCGGAGCGGCCAGGACACGTCTTGCGAGACGGCAAACTGAACGACCAAATTCTCCTTCGTTTCTTCTTTGAACCGGGACGTCCTTTACTCCGGAGCTTTGAGTTCCCCGGCGTTAACACTTGCGAACTCCTTGAAGCAATCAAGCTGGTTAAGGGCCTCGATGAACTCCTCGCCGTTCCATACTTGCTCTCCCCGACTGTCCATTCGGGCTCTTCGATCATGAAGATCCTGGATCTGTTCAAGATCCTTGATCGTCATGGATTGCGGAAGGATTTTCTTGATCAGCTCGTGGTCGAGGTCCCATACCGCAGAGCCTTCAAAGCTTTCGTGGTAGTCTTCGTCTTCGATCAAAATGCCGACAACACATTTCGTCTCATTCGGACCTCGGTATAAACACTGGCTATCAGGAGTTACTGATGGGAGGGTGCCGTCTATAGCCGCCTTCTTGAGCATCTCGTAGTATTCACGTTTCGTCACCGGCATTCTTTTTCTCCTTCACTCACGAAAGCTTCCAGGGTGTGACACACTCGCACGACCTCAGCGAATGAGTCTGCCCTACCTCGAGGAAATGCAGCGAGTAGAGGGTCACACTCACTTTCGGCTTCCTCCTGGTACTCCTTCTCTCTTGCCTCACAGTACTCGCGGATCTGCTGCACGATTGCTTTCGGTGATAGTGGCGTGAACTGGACGCCGAGGATCACTCCAAGCCCCTTGCAGAACGTCTCTCGCGTCCAGCCTTCTTTCTTTCGTTCCTCCACCCATGCCTGAATTTCTGTCAGGATCTCGTTCGTCTTCGGATCTGTTTCTTTAACCACCGTACACCCCCGTCGTTTCTTCCACGTTCTTTCGTAACTCCAACGATCGCTTCACTTCCGGGATGAGGTTCGCTCGCATTTCATCACGCGGCGTATCGTCAAACCAGTTCAACCAGTATCTACATGCTGCTTTCTCCCCCATTCGCTGATCGATCTCGAAGCACATGGTTGCGAAAAATTCCTCAACCTCCATTACGGTTTCAAGTTTGTCACCGATCCAACCACAGAACCCCAAGGCACAAGCAGCTTCCACCGGCCAGGAAGCCACACAGAGAAGAGGGGGCGGTGTTGTCGTTGCTCCCTGGAGCAGCCTTTCGTCGTCTTTCTCCAGGGCAGTCAGCAGGGCCTGCAAGCCTTCTTCACTTAAAAGAGGTGCGACTCCTTGTCGCCATACTGTCTTCCACATCTCGATCATGCTTCCCTCCATTCGCCGTTCGTCCACCGCTCGTAAAGCAACACCTTGCAGTCGTGGATCTTCCACACCGCCGTCTCGTTGTTCGCGGACAGCACCTTCACGAACGCCTTGTAAACAAGCTGATCTTCCTTGTTGTGCATGTCCGCCTTCTTGACAGCCTCCAGGGGCGTATTGGCGTAAGTGAAGAGGATCGTCACTCCGTCGTTTTTCGCCAACCTCACCTCATAAAGGAGTAGAGGAGACTTTTCTTCCACCTTCTTCTCTTCTGAACTCTTTCGAGGGTTAAGCGGATTGAGTTCGATCAACTTGTCGTGGTGGTCGCTCGAAATGGCAGGAAATGCGAGAATGTTGTACATTCCCCCGTAACGGTGCTGGAACGTCAAGGAGTTGTCCACGCAGAACTTCAGGATCTCCATGACGTTCCACGGGTACACATACGCCTCCCAGCCGTACAGGATTCGGTGATCGCTCACGATTTTTTCTCTTCCTTCTTTTTCGGTTTGACGAGGGTCAAAAGCTTCTCTCGGAGTGAAGGCGAGCTGTAATGGCCGTTGTCTGCCGCCACTGCGATATCATACGCCTGACTTGCTGATAGTCCCAGGCCCTCCCCCGCCCTCTTGTACGCCGTGAGGTCGAACACCGTGTTGTTCTTCAGGAAACACGCGGCGGTCAGCGGGCAGCAAAGTTTCCTCACGCCCTTCACCGTGATGATGCACTGGATCATGCCCGCTTGACGGAGTTCCCACGGCAGATCCTTGACCGTTTCGACGATTTCGTCAACTGTCATTTCGTTTCTCCTTACTAAGGCTTGACGAGCGTCAGAAGTTTCTGGCGGATGTCGAGGTCTTGTTTCTTGTTTCCGTCGGCGGCAAGTACAATTTGTGTAGTCAATTCTTCCGGAATATCACTCACCTTCCCCGCCGTGTACGGGAAATGAGGCCCATACACTCTTCCAGTACGCAAAAAACAGAAGGCGGTGATTGGGCAGAAACATTGCTCCTCGTCCACATTTGAGTGTTTGAGGAAGCAGCGAATCACACAATCCCCAACTTCACAATCCCCAACTTCTCCTATCTTCCAGGGCAGATCCTTGATCACCTCGATGATTTCATCAACGTCCATTATTTTCTCTTTCGTGTCAGAAGTTAAATGTCAGAGGTTTGGACTGTAACGCGAGGCCGCACTGCGAGCGATCTGGCATAACTCCTCTTCCTCGAGTGGCGGCTCGCAACGAGTGTTCATGTTCTTGAGAGCGGCTCGAATTTCGTTCTCCGCTGCACCGAACCGCCTGAGAGCCGACGCCGCCCTGAACAATGTTCGATTCCTCAGCCCCTCGTGGATGACGATCCCCCCGTCCATCGCCATCGACACACCTTCTACGCTGCTCGCATGAGACGGCAACGGTAGTGGCTTCCACGGCTGAAAAGTCGTGAGAGCTTTCTGATTCAACTGCCAGGTATACTTCTTCCCCTTGCAATGGAGAGACGGAGGCATGACGGAGATGCGACCTTCTGACAGCAACTCGACCTGGCCCTCGGAGAACTTCAAGCACGAGTTCGCAGGCGGCTTCATGTCGTCAGGGAGGAAGTAGACGAGCCTTTGCCCCCGATGCGTATCGAATGTGAGAGTATCGGAGAGATCGAGCCACGCCAACTCTTCAAGGGCCTTCTCTGTTGGCCCATCGATATCGACGCTGACGAGGTTCGACACCTTGCCCATGACGACGCCGACGTTCGCGGACGGGTGCCTGCGGAACTGGTCCTCGAGTTCCTGCTCAGTGGGAGGTCGTTGCTGCCACAAGCGCCAGCGGCAGTCTACTGGCACTTTACCGAACTTGTCGGGGCGACGGCAAACCTTCCTGTGCTCTGCCCCCACGCCGTAATGATCTCGCGGGCAAAGCGCGACGACGGACCATCCCAGGCGGAGGTAATGGAGTGCCGCCTTGAAGCGGGGGTTTTTTCTGAAGTCATCCGCGTACGTCTCGTCTTGGCACTCTTCCTTGACGGCCTGTTCGAATTTGTTTTCGTCACTGATGGTCGCGTTCTCGTACACCTCATTCTCCTGAGTCTCTCTTTCGACAACATTCACGGACCACGAATTGATAAGGAACTGGGCCAACTCGTTTCCTCTCTCGTCGAGGAGACGATCTCTTAACAGATGCAGCTTCTTTACTGACAGAGTAGGCCCTTTGTCGATGTACTTCTCCTCATTGCTGTAGAACTGGATCTTCACGACTCTCTTGCACTCGGTCTAGATACGGGGGTGAATTCGACAGTGACTTCGATATTACTTACAATCACAACTCATGACAAAGCCCGCATTCTTCTTCCACTGCGGGCGTATCTCCTGCTTGCAGAACATGCAGCGTACGCTGTGCGTGTACTCGTGGACGGGGAGAGGGCCTTCCAGCTCGTCCACCGTGACGCATTTAGGGGTGTTCTTTGTGTTTTCTTTTTCGATGCGGTCGGCGGCTTCCTGCTTTCTATCTCTGCGGGGTTTTCGCCTTGTTCTCAACCTTAGAATGATGGGGGATGCGGTCATTATAAGTGGCTCTCCATTGTCTTTGTAATATTCAGCCTGTTCTTTTCGATCCACTGTTGTTCAAAGTCTAATGCAGCGAGTCGATTTACATAAGGCCCGACTACAGGTCCTCCAAGTGGCCTCAAATCAACAAACCATTTATCTTTCTCGATGAGTTTTTCGTTGTAGTAAGGATGATCTTTGATCCACATATTTTGTGCGTCCATACTTAAACAAGACCACGGCTCGACGTGCGAAGCTCTCTTTACTTCACACTCTCCTGAATGCTCGATCTTCAAGTTATCCGTGGTGATGTGCATCACGACACCATTTTCATCGATCTTCACGATGATCTTCGTTTGCATTTCATTCTCCGTAAATGAAACAACGTACGCCACTAAAGACGTACGTTGTTTCTTTGTTCATTGTTTGTCACACTTCATTCCACTATTTCTTCTTCCTCCTTGATGAACGTGAGTACTTCCTCTTCAGTCCAACCATCCTTGTTTTCTCCTGGCGTCACATAAAGTAACCAGCACTCATCGTCATCGTCGAGAAGGTAAAGCCCGCAGTTGTATTTCCCATTTGATCGAGGTCCCTCGACTATGATCTTCCAGTAAGGCGTAAGCTCTTTCTCGAATGACTGTGGAAGTCCTACCCTTCGAGCAAATCCTTTCGCCTTCAAGTTCTCCACGAACACGTTCATCAGAGTTCAACCTCGTTGAGCTTGCCTGCAACGTCGCTCGAGAACTGGCGGCGAGGCAATGTCGTCACCATCTTGTCGAGTGACTCCTTGAGCTTGTTCATGCCGTCCTTGACCTGGCTCTTGATCCAGTCCACGTTCTTCACCTCGTTCACGGAGATGGGAATACGACCCGTACTGGTGTTTACAGTGAGGATCTCCTGAGCCTGGTTAACAAGCCCTTCGAGTTCAGCGTTCGACCCGCAATAGAGGTTCTTGAACCGCTGGACAAAGGCGTTGACGTTCTCGAGCGAAGCCTGCTTGAAGACCTTCCGCTCGCCCTCTTCTCCAGGCTCCAGGCGTTCAGAGAGGTGCGACACGAGTTCGTGGAACGTCTCTACGAACACCTGTTCACCGAGAGATGCCGCCTCGTCAAACCGCTGGCGGACTCGCTCGGCCTGCTCCCGATATAGATCAGGGTTAACGCCCTGGAGCCACTCAGGCGGCTCGAGCGATGGGTAATCGACAGTGAACCCATATTTCTCCACGATCGACACAGGGTAGTCGGCATCGTTGTAGAGGTCGCCCAACTCCTGCCTCGCCTCCGCCTTGACGTCGCTGAGGTGGGCCTGGAGGTCCTCTACGGCAGTTGTCAACTCCGCTCGAATCGAGTTGACGAAGTCTGTCCACAAAGGAAGGGCGGAGGTCTTGAGAAGGCGAACGCCGTCCTCGATCCACTCGTCCGTCCTCTCCTGCCACTCCTGCCGCAATCTCGACAGGATCTTGCTGACGGCGGCAATGTACTGGTTGTCGCTGTTAGCAAGCTTCTTGCCACCTGTCATCCGCTTCGACTGAGCGCCGAACGCATTCGCTGCCGTCTTCCTCTGATCCTTGGACAGCGACTTCGACAGACCCCAGCGATTGATGACGAGCTTGCAACCCATTCGCGTTCTGCGAAGTCGTTCACCAGGAGTCAGCAAACTGATATCTTGATTCGTTTGTTCTTCGGACATTGAGTTCTCTCCTTTAGTCTTTAGTCGTTAGTCGTTAAATGAAAATCTCCACCGCCTCATCATGAAGGGGTGGAGACTTTTCTTACTTCCAGTTGTTCACGATGATCAGTTCACGAGAGCAAGAAGGCGATCTCGAATCCTGATCACCTCATGATCGACGGAAAGACTTTCTTGTTCTCGATTGTAAACATTGTCCGAAGCCTGAACGATCTTAACCGCATCGTCAATCTTGAGGTTAAGCCTTTCGGCCATCGCTCTCACTTGATGGATTGTAAATACAATCTGCGTCTTCTTGTATGCCAGGGCACTAAGAGGACAGTGAGTACAAGTCCAGGCGAATGCGGGATGTTGACCGTGCGAGCGAATGCACTTCTGAGAGTTGTCGATCGTCCACGGGAACTCATCCTTGAGCTTGAGGATCTCGTCCACCGCCTCGTCGAGCGTCATTCATCTCTCTCCTTCTTCGTGAGCGTGAGGAGCTTCTGGCGGACGATCGCTCTAGGAGAGTCCGGCTCGTTTGTGTTCCGCCTGTCCGCCGCATCGGCGATGATCTCGGCATCTTTTTCCGCAATCCCCAGCTCCTCTGCTGCTAGTGCGTAATCTCCGCTCCAGTATGCCTTCCCTGTCCGTTTCAAGCAAAGTGCGGTGAGCGGGCACAGTCGATTTGCTTCTCCTTTTCCTAATTCCTCTCTCCACCACCGCAACCAGCCGTCGCTGTCGTCGATCGTCCAGTTTTCGTCCCTCGTCTCTTCCAGAATCGCGTTCACTGCTTCGTCAAGTGTCATGTCATTCTCCGTAGTGTTTTGGGTGAAGCCCTTCTAGAAACCGCCGACGAATCTCTGTTGCCACTGGTGATGCTCCGTGGCAGCAGTCTGCCGCACGGATGATCGTATCGATGTCCCTGAAGCCAATTTCCAGTATTGTTCCCGCTTTTCGAAAATCGACCGCTGGCAGCAATTTACTTGTCCTTTTGAATACGAGTGCCGTCAGTGGACACATCGTGCAAGTCGGTAGAGTACTATTACTCTCCTCGTAACGACTTGCACGAAGCGTCCCCAGAGGGTTCAACCTCCAGTCCATGTCCTTCGTCTCCTCGATCACAGCAGTCATGAACTCCTCGAGCGTCACAGTTCTGTTCCTTTCTCTGTCTTGAGCGCGTCCAGCCGTCTCTGAATTGAAGAGGACGGTAGCGGTTTGTTGTAGTAGATTCCCGGCGACGACGCTGAAAGTGCCCACCCCGACGCGAACTCCTTTATCTGGCGGATGGCTTCTGGTGCTCTCCTGACGTTCACCGGCACTCGTTCCACAGCTTCACCGAACGAGTACCCCATCTCACTGACGAGGTAACAAAGTTGTTCCACCTCCGCTCCTGTCCATCCTTCAAGATCTCCACACGCCTTGTTGACCGCGGCGACGGAGTCCACGAGCCCCGCCTTCTTCAGGTGGTATTCGAGGATCGAGTCGCGTTCTTCTTTCGTTGGGAGGTCGAGGAAGAACGTGGCGTCAAAGCGGCCAGGGCGAAGGAACTCGTACGGAATGGAAGCGACGTTGTTTGCCGTGGCGATCAGGTAGACGTCGGCCGTCGTCTCCTGTCGCCACGTTAAGAGCGTGCCGAAGATCCTCGCCATAACTCCAGAGTCATTGGACGAGCTGCTGCCGGCAAGGTCCTTCTCGATCTCCTCCAGGCGGACCACGACAGGTGCGAGGGCCTCGAGTTGGTCGAGGACGAGGCGGAGGTTCGCCTCGCTCTGCCCAACGAGCGACCCGAGCAAGGAGCCAATCCTCAACAGGACTGTGTTCCGACCCACTTCATTCCCCAGAGCAGAAGAGAAGAGACTTTTCCCTGCCCCGGACGCTCCTACGAGACAGATCCCCTTCGCCGGCTTCTTCCTCTCAGGGCGGAAAGCCCGCAACGTGAAGTCTTTGAGGTGGGCGAGCCCCTTGACGTCCGCGAACGTCAGTGAGGAGCGCTCCATCTTCAAGAAGCCGCCCTTCTCCAGCACCTTTGCCTTCGAGTGCCAGAGGGCTTTCGGCGTCACGGGCTCGTCCCTCGCCAGACAAAGGGCCAGTTCCTGCTCGGCCTCGAAGCGCATAAGTCCCGACAACGCTTCGAGTGTCGCCTTCTGAAGTGGAGAGCCTTCTTCTCGACCGAGCGTGCGGTTGACTAGCTTCTGGATCTCCTCGTGCCCTGGAGGCTCATGGCGGAGGACAGCGATGTACGTCTGGAGTTCGTCGGGGATGTTCACGAACGGCGACAGGATGATGAAGTACGCCCCGACGCTCTTGCCGACAGCGATCGCGTTCAAGAGCGATTGCTTGAGGTCGGGGATCTTGATAAAGTCGTGGAGGTTATGAAGGGCGATTGCGTACTTCTTCTGCGACTCCGCCGCCTCGCCGATCTTCTGGAAGACGCTCTTGATGGCATTTCCTGGAGCCATCTTGCTCCCCTCAACCGTGGGACCATCGTCATTGACTTCACGCAGGCCGACGTCAGCATCCCAGGAGAGAAGCTGAACGTCGTGAGCAGTACACACTCGCCGCATGACTCGCTGTGTCTCGGGCGGCTCTCGTGTTTGTACCCACATCCCCGCCGCTCCTGCCTTCAAGTGCTGTGCGAACGATTCCTCGAACTTCATCGTTTAGTTCCTCTCTCGTCATCATTTGTTACTGTTGAAACGCCTCGTAAACGAGCTTGTCTGCCGCAATGTCCAGGAGTAGCCCAGAACAGCTATCTCCATGCACACCGTCGTATTCTCCTTCGTTCGCCCTAGCTCCAGTGTTGTCGCAATAGACATGGGCCATTGTCTTACAAACGAGCTTCACTTCATCGTCTTTGCCATCGGCAATCCCCAGAACGTAAACAGGAGTCCCCTTAAAGACGACGTCCGCTTCTTCCGTGACAATCGTCTCTGTCGTTCGGCAAATCAACTTGCTCATTTCAAGTCTCCTGGTTGACGTCAGGCGACAGGTACATCTCAGGCGTCGGATCGTCCTTCTCTTGCTGCCCCAGGCCGATCTCAACGAGGCGAGTGGCATCGAGACATTCGCTCCCGGCAAACCCTTGAGCCTCCACCTTCGCGTTCCCCCACTCGTCTATACGAATGATGATCTTCTTCACTTGTTAACCTTTCATGAAGACCGTTTGTTCAAAGCCCTTGTGCGATACGAGCCACTCCACAAACGCATTGTTCCATTCGTACTTTGCCTTGAACTCTCGGCCCTCAGCCGCACACACCTTTCTGAATTCGATCGCATAACAACGAGTGTCGTACGGGCCTACCACAACGTGATGGATTGAGCCTGCGGAGTCATGCAGAATGATCGCCAATCGCAGGCTCATTATTAGCACTCCTCTGACAGGTTCTCGAAAGTCTTGACAGCCACGTCCGGAACAGAGATCTCTTCAGGCGGCTCGAGGGCGATCGTATCAAGCTCCAGGCCTTCCCATTCTTCTTTCCACAACTCGAATGCCCGCCCCGCTTCTGACTCTGCCCAGTTCTCCGATCGCTCGTCGGCATAGTCCGTCATGACCTGAACGACCTCGTCCCTGAAAGCCACTGCCTCCTCGATCATCTTGTTCAACCGCTTCAACGGCTCGTCGATACTCCGCTCCCACTCCCGTTGAAAAGCGTCGTTGAAGTCTGAGATCCCATTCTCAAGCTCTGATGCTGCCTCGGCCAACTCCCTGGCGAGGCGTGCTTTCTTATTCAGTTGTTCTCTGTCGAGCTTCTTCACTTGATCAACCTCCTGATTTCTTCCTCTATCCAGTTAACAATACGGGGCGTTACACCCTCGATCAAACTGTAAGGGCCGTCGCTGTATTTGTTAGCAACAAAAAATAGTAGAATCAGCAACACTCCGCCTGTGATCATTTGGTGTACCACAACTCCTTCCACGCTCGCCCAATTTCTTTGTCCATTTCATCCTGTTCTGGAGTTGTTTTTCCGTAGCTATCTTGAAGTGCGGGCCAGATGATTCCTGCTCCTTCCAACGCTCTTGCGATAGCAGCGATGCAGATTCCTTCCTTTCGTGCTGCTTCCAGAATGATGTGATAGTCAGTCGCACTGTTGTATTTACGCATTGCTGTTTTTCGGCCATGCCTTTCGTGAAGTTCAGTCGTGAAACGTGATTGACCACTCGCTGTAGAGAGTGATCGCCATGAATGGGTGAGCGAAGAAGTCGTGAATGAAAGCCCAAAAGAACTTCTCCTTCGCATTCTTGCAAGCCTTGCGAGGGTCAGTCCTCATCGTCTTCTTCCTCTTCTTCTTCTTCTTCTTCCTCTTCGGTTTCTTCAAAGACAAGCCCAAGTCCTTCGAACACACCAGCGACATGCTGAATCTGCTCCCAGTCCCATTCCTTGTCAGGATTCAGGACGTACTTGCCAGTATCGAGGTCCATCTCCGCGTAGAAGATGTCATGGAGTTCCTCGAGTGCGACTACGAGTTCAGTGTTCGAGACAGCCTGCTTCAAGATCCTTTCGCGTTCCTGGAAAGTCACCTCTTGCTCCTCTCAGTAAGCGGCCAACTCCAAAACAACCTCCTGGCCCTCTTCCTGCGTAGAGAGAAGCGTGAGTCCCTGCTCCTCCGCACTCACGAGGACGCTTTGCTTGGCGTACTCCCGCAAGAACTTCTTCAGCTCACTGACCTTCCCCCAGTGACCGTCCTGCACCTGGCGGATGTCGTTCACTGTCGGTGGGTTCTCGGAGTAGTTGTCAAACGTCAGCGTGCCGTCCGCGTTGAAGCAGACGGGGTAAAGCCAGTTAGGCAACTTGACCCACATGCCATTCATCGTCCGGCTTGCGTACCCCCTGACCTCACCGACGCCGTGAACAAGACCCAACGCCTTGCAAGCCCGCTCGAACACCCTCTCGGAACGCACCTGCGTCTTGACAGTGCTGATGTGAGACACTATTCGATCCTCCGTCTGTTTGTGTGTAAAAAGAAAAGTCTCCTCCACCTCATCAAGAAGCGGAAGAGACTTTAAGAGAAGAAATGGCCTGGTGACTTTTCCCTCAAGCTCTAGGCTCGAGAAGGGGCACCGCCGAAGCTGATCATTCAACCGGAGTCACGGTGTAAGCTGCTGGCACTTCGTTGGAAGTCAGAAGCCTTGCCACTCGTTTGAGTCAGGCCATTGTGCTTTAAAGAGATGAGATCGGTCGATCGGAGTCTCTGTGGCTGGGATTTGCACCGAGCTGTTATCACAGTTTGCCAGACGCCCGTCTAGACCAAGCGGTTGACCGTCGCGCGACGAACTGCGACAGTCTAACCGATCTCGTCTCTTCTGAAATGTGTTTGCGAGCCCGCCACTCGTACAATATCGCTAGTCAAGACTTACCGTTCGTCTTGAAAAGTCTTTTCTTCCTCCCCGGCGAGGCAAGAGAGTAGAGAACAAGTCAAGCTGTACTTGATCTACTCTCTACTGCCTAAAGGAGAAAGAAGAAACTTTCTTGGGAGCTAGCCTTCTTGTACGGTGATTATACCAAGGGGTCGAAAAAGCTGTCAAGAGCAGTTTGAACATAATCGCGAAAATGTTACGAAAAAGTTTCCTAACACTTCTTCGTGAGTTCTTATTTACTCTTTGCAAGTTTCTCTCGCTCCTCGACAACGCGACACCAGAACTTCTCGGCTTCAGAATTGATGCGTGAAATTTCTCCTTCGTTGCGAGGATAAAGCACGACGGCGAATTCCTCACTCTTTGCGAATGATGTCGGATTATACGACACATAATGATGAAGCAACGACCCTGAGATGCCGATCTGCCAATCACACTGCGGCTGATACTTGACAGGAATCTTCCCATCAAGTGCTAATTTGTGGTCATCCTTGTTTGGGCACTTGATCTCGATGGTGATGCGATTCTTGGAATCCCAGCCATCAAGAGATACCTTCATCCACTCTCTGACGTCGTCCTCACCACACACAGGGAGGACAGGGATGCCCATGATGGCCTCGTAGAGAGCCCTAGCGACCGGCTCCAGGTCGTGCCCTCGTCGCATCGCCCCGTTGCTCTTCCTCGCTGGCACGCCCGTTACCTTCTCTCTGAGGAGCTTCTCGGGCTTTGTCCACGGAGAGACGCCGAGGATGATGGGGATGTCGGAACTTCCAATGCCTGCTTGCCTCCAGGCGAGCCACTCTGGCGTTCCTTGTTGTAAATTAATGATCTTCACGAAACGTGCCTTTATAAATGCGGGCGGTACTGAAACACATAAGTTTAACTCCTGGTCGAAAAGGAGCAGAAGAAACTTTTCTTCTTGCCAACTTCGGATCTCGAGTTAGCTTTCTTTCGTCAGGTAACTTTCACAATGAATTTGAATACTCGCGGTTCTGATGTCTCGTCGTCCCACTGATTCGTCCTTTCTCCAGCAACTCAAAGACGGTTCCGGCTTCTGGCTTCCCAACGATCTCGTCGATCTTCACGCGGAAGTTCTGGGGCCTTTCGGAGTTTTCCTTTACGTCATCCTGGCGAGGGCGATCACGCCTTCCTTCTATCCCAGTGTGAAGGAGTTGGCCTTCCAGTCCCGAATGCCGGCGAGAGAAGTCCGCAAGAAGCTCCTCCAGCTTGCGAGCCTCGAGTTGTTGAACGACAATGACCTTGAGCGCCTCCGTGGTTACTACTACGATCGCAAGGGCAAGAACTCAAGCGGCAAGAGCCACTGCGAGGAGCCCGCCTTGCCGGAAGAACTCACACCAGACGAGGACGTCGAAGGGGGTTGCGAGTTGTGAAAAGTTTCTTTTGTCCCCCTGATGTCAACAACTCGATAACAAGAAGAAAGAAACACACATGAATCGAATGTCTCTCACCAAGTACTTGCTCGTTGTCGGCTTCTTCTTTGTCGCCCTGACAGTCGCTGTCCTTGTCTGCATTCCCTCCTCGGACGACGACTGCGATTGTTGTGATGGCAAGTGCTGTCCGTGCAAGAAGTGTCCGTGCGGTAATAGTTGCGAGTGCAATCAAGGTAAGCCCTGCTCCTGTGAGCCAGGCAAGTGTGAGTGTGAAGACTGCCCCGGCATTGTCAACAAAAAGTAAGCGAGTCACGTCAACTTGAGCTACCAAGAAAATCTTCCTTCTGCTCCTTTAAGGAGTCAGAGAGAACAAAGGAACGAGCTATCTGTAACGACTGCCGATAGTAGTCAGTTTTCGATCAAGGCGATGTTCGCCCTCGCCAAGGCGTGTTCGGCCAGCGGTTTTTACAAGGACGCCAAGGACCCCAACAAGGCGATCGTCAAGATGATGATTGGGCACGAGTTGGGGATCGGGCCTGGCGCTTCTCTCAGCGGCATCTACATCGTCCAGGACAAAGTCGTCCTCTCATCGAACCTTCTCGCCGGCCTGGTGAAGAAGAGTGGCCGTTACGACTACCGCGTTAAACTTCTTGACGCTGAGAAAGGATGCGTACTCGAGTTCTTCGAAGTGCAGGAGACTCCTCAAGGCAAGAAGCTAACGTCGATCGGCACGTCGGAGTTTCTCAAGGCCGACGCTGAACGAGCAGGGCTGCTAAACAAGCCAGGCCCGTGGAAGCAGTACCCGAAGAATATGTACTTCGCGCGTGCGCTTTCCAACGGACAGCGCATGTTCGCCCCCGACCTGAGTGCTGGGACGCCCGTCTACACCCCGAACGAACTTGGAGTCGAGGAGAATGAGGACGGCGAGATCGTTGCTGACGATGGAAGTCCGACTTCTCCGACGATCGCCAAGAAGCTCCAAGACCTCTGCAACCAAACAGAGACGTCTGTGGAAGCGCTCTTGAGGCACTACGGATCGCCGACGATCGCAGATCTAGGAGATCAAGCAGCGTCTGCGGCGATCAGCCTCCTCGAGCAAAAGCTCGCCATCCGCCAAGTTCAGCAAGTCCAATTGAACAAAAACAATGCTGCGGCAACTGTCGCCGTGGCGAACGTACAAGAACCTGAATCTGTTGAATCTGTTGAATCTGTTGAAGTAAAGAAAGAGAGTGATTGAGTATGGCTTACGATCTTGAGTCCCTTTACGTCGGTGAAGTCGTCGAACACAACGCCGGTGCTGACAAGAACGATAACCTGAAGGTCGTCCTCGACGTCAAGCTCGCCGGCAAGTTGATGGATAAGTTCAACCCTGACGGCGGTGTCGATCCACTCGACCAGAACGCCGTTGTCCAGGTGCAGTTGAACTTCTCCGACTCCGATACTCGCATGGACATCCTCGAGAAGCAGCTCGAGAAGCTAGGCTTCGACGCCGACACCACTCCAATCACCGCCTTGATCCCCGGAGAGCCCGGCCATCACTCCTTCGTCGGCCAGAAGGTCTTCCTCCAGGGCACGCTGTCGAGTCAGAACGGCAAGACATCGCTGTTCTGGAACCTCCGCTTCCCTCGTCGCTTCCAGGCTCGCCTCGACACCGAGAAGCGCGATCTCGTTCTCTCGAAAGTGACCGAGACGTGGTCGAAGCGGAAGAAGGCGAAGCAAGAGACGACACAAGTCGCCTCTGCCGAGATCCCGTTCTAACAGCAACTTCTTGAAATTGCCCCGCTGTCATCCACAATGCACTCCGACTCTCACTCACTCGTTCGGATGGCAGCGGGGCTTTCTTTTCTTTTCTACACACCGCATAACAGAGAAAGAAAACACACATGACTCCTGAAGAGTTCGTTATCTGGCTGTGGAATTCGATCGTCTCTCACCCCGAAGTCAGTCTGTTCAACTCCTTCCTGACGACTCTCGGGTTCATTGCCATCCTCCTCATCAAGAAGTACAAGAAGCCCATAGTCGTTATCGAAGAGAAGATGGAGTACGACCCCGTCTATCACCCACTCAGTGCGATCATCAACGGCAGCAAGGTAACGGACTGGGTCAGGGACGCTGGCTGCTACATTCACAGGAATCGCACTGGCTTCGGTTTCACGTTCATCCCTGAAACTTCCTGTAAGGACGAACAGATCGTCCTTGTACAGGGCATGATCGACGTGACAAAGCTCTTGACGAGCGAGCAGTACACGCAGCTTTACAACGACTGCAAGGCGCTTCAGAAACAGGTTGATCTTTATTGTGACAACCAGGCCCGTGAAGTTCTTGCCAAGGTCTTCGTTACTGACCCCGATTCCCCGCCTCTGCCGAACTTCACTCGCAACGGTCAGGTTCTGTCAGCGAATGGTACTTGGATTACCCCTACCACCTCTCCTCTTGCTGAAGTCCGAGGTTCTGCTTCTCCTGTGGGCTTCACTCCGGCTGAACTGCGAGCGCCTCAACAGCAGCAAGAAGACAAAAAGGTTAGCGCAAAGGATGTAAAGGATGCAAAGGATTACGTCAACCACAAGAGTTATCACTGCGCGCTCCGTTAATTCGCTTTAGAGAAGAAAGTAAGTGTAATGACGGTTCGCTCCACACAATTCGCAAACTCTCGTTACACTTACTCTCTTCCCTGGAGCGGCGAGAAGTTCCCCTCGTCAAAGACGAACCCGATCGCCTTCGATACAGAAACAGAAGTTGTTGATGTCGGAACTCCTAAAGCGGTACTTGCCACGATCTCAACAGGAACTAGAAGCGCTGTCCTCTCTCTTCAGCAACTTCCATCGTTCATCCAGCAGCACGCTGGTTCTTACTTGGTCGGACACAACTTCGCCTTCGATTTCTGGGTCGTCGAGCGATACCTTCGAGAGAGCGACCATCGAGAAGCTCTCGGTATCTGGTGGTCGCTCGTAGACCGCGGCCATGTGTTCGACACGATGGTCCTCGACATGCTCGTCCGCATCGCTCGCGGCGAAGGGGCGAAGGGCGGAGCAGAGGACGGCATCTGGGCTCGCAACCTCGACGAAGTCGCTCAGAGCTACGCCAAGATCGCCGTCAACAAGGAAGACCCCTACCGAATGCGGTACGCCGAGATCCTCGGCAAGCCGTTCGAGGAAGTTACTGACGTCGGCTTCTTCGACTACGCCATCAAGGATGCGATCGCGACGGCCAGGACGTACAACGCGATGCGAGCCGTCGCCGACTCGCTTGTCAGGACGCACGCCCTCTTCTACCCGCCAGAAAAGCGGGAATACCGCAGCGACGTCGTCGAGAAGTACGGTCTGCTCACCGAGACGCTCCAGGTCAAGGCGTCGGTCACTTTGAAGTACATGGAAGATCGTGGTATTTGTGTTGACAACCAGAAAGTCGCGACACTCGACAAGACCTATCGTGATCACGTTGACGACGTCATCGAGTTCATGCGGTGTCGATGGCCCGATCTATTCAAGTACCAGAAGCCGAAGAAGGTCAAGCAACCGAAAGTCGAGAAAGTCAAACTGCCTCGAAAGAAGAAGGGCGACCCGCCGCGAGAAAAGCCGGCGAAGCCCGCCCCTCCGCCAATTCCTCCTCGCGAAGAACTCCCCCTGGAGTTGACGAAGAAGTCAGGCTTACCTTCCTTGAACTCGAAGTGGCTGAAGGAGTACTTGCAGCAGCTTGCTGACGAACTCGAGGTGGACGCCCCACAGTCAGACGGCAAGAAGAAGGGCATCTCCGCGAGCGTGAAGGCGTGGAGCGAGCTGGCGAAAGAGTACGGTGCATCTCACCCCTTCCTTCAAGCCTGGCCGCTTGTTGCAGAGTCCTCGAAGCTCCTCGGCTTCCTGTCGATCGCCGCCAAGGATAAAGTCCTCAGACCTCGCTACGGTCTCCTGAAGCTCACTGGACGTACAAGTTGTTACTCTCCGAACCTGCAACAATGGCCGAAACTAGCGGCGTTTCGTGAGATCTTCATCCCTCGTTCAGGCTTCAAACTGCTCACGATCGACTACAGCGCCATCGAGCTTTGCACACTCGCATCTGTGTGTCAAAAGAGGTTCGGTTATTCAAAGCTTGGCGAGTTGATTCGCAACAAGAAGGACCCGCACGCCTACACCGCCTCGATGATTCTCGGAGTGCCTCTCGAGGACTTTATGCTCCTGAAGAAGTCCGACGAGAAGTTCTTCAAGGCTAAGCGGCAAGCAGCGAAGGCACTAAACTTCGGTTGCCCTGGTGGCCTCGGTGCGTTGAAGCTATCTCTTTACGCCAAGGCGAACTACGGTGTCGATCTGACCGTCGAAGAAGCTCAGGCATTCCGAGAGAAGCTGATCAATCAGATCTACCCCGAGCTAAATGACAAGGACGGCTTTCTCGCCGATGAGTGCTGGACGAACATGGCTTTCTCGCTCGGCCTTTCAGAAGAGATCCTTCGCAAAGCTTTCGACGCTGAAGATCCTGACAAGGGCTTCATCACCGGACGCGCTCTCGGCAAGGTGATTCGTGGCTCTCCTGTCAAGTTTGATGGGACGCCTTACAAGCCGGAGTTCGTCGAACGCATGTGGCACTCAATCATTTCTGTCTTCACTCTCTCCCCGAAGGTCAAGAGCGAAGACCTCGAGCAGTTGTTCGAGAAGAAGGGTTCGCCACAACTCTTCTACAAGTACTGTGCAGGCGTCGTCCCCACGCTCACTGGGCGTCTCAGGGGCGGCGTCGATTACACCCAGCAAAAGAACTGTCTCGATGCTGAAACTGAAGCGTTAACTCGTCGTGGTTGGGTAAAAGGTTTTGATCTTAAGATGGATGATCAGCTTCTTACCAAGAATGCAGATACAGGAGAACTGGAATGGCAACATCCTACTGACTTAAAATTCTACCCAGACTACGAAGGTCCACTCGTAGAGTTTTCTTCCAAGTCTATGAGTGCTGTTTCAACTCCCGATCATC